>Ga0208863_1000204_pt1 | contig 72748 bp, 94 predicted proteins | sample RifOxyD3_FD_184040 | JGI IMG/M metagenome (GOLD analysis project Ga0208863, IMG submission 184040) | Soil microbial communities from Rifle, Colorado - Rifle Oxygen_injection D3 (SPAdes) | ecosystem: Environmental > Terrestrial > Deep subsurface > Rock core/Sediment | place: Rifle, Colorado... | reverse complement strand
TTCTCAGGATACGCTTTTAAGATCTCTTCAATGGCCGCTTTTTGTTTAGCTTCTAGTGTTTCTGGACCCATAATACACCCCTTCCTTACGCGACTTCGATACGGAATTGTTCCATCGAATCTAAGTTATGACATAATTTCATTGTTTCATCATCAGCTACATCTAAACGTTTAGAGATAGCAGACATTTGGTAACGGTTCATGTAGATCATGTATTTTTGTGCTTTGTCAGGGTTCTCTTCTTTGAAGTAATGAACCATTGCTTTGAACAAGAAAGTATCTTTGTTCGTATAGCTGATCCACTCTTTATCTTTATCTTTAGTACCCATCAAAAGTTTGATCTCTTTGACGTCACTGACATCTACGTCAGCCAATTTTTCGACAACTAATTCGTCTGGAATAATATTCCCCATTGAAGCTGGGAAGTGAAAACCTAATACAAACATCTAATCTCCTTTTTCTGTTGTTTTCTTTTCATTATTAACAAGATGTTATTTGTCATTTTCATGACGGCCATAGAAGATTCCTCAAAAGAGGAATCATTCTGAAAACCAAAGGTGCAAGCACCGTGAGCTTTCTGCTGAAGAAAACTCAGCGTTAGCGTAGGACTCGTGGCTTTGCCGCGTGTCCGTCTAAATTATGCTTCGTGCGCTGCTTTACCAACTTGAGACTCATCAACTTCGTCTTCAAGACCGAATGCAAGCAACAAGTCTTCAAGCTCATCCATACTGATTGGAGTAGGGATGATTTTCATATCGTTATAAACGATTTTACGAGCAAGCTCTTTGTATTCGCGAGCTTGGTCAGAGTATGGGCTGTACTCAACAACCGTCATACGGCGAAGTTCAGCATGCTGAACGATGTTGTTACGTGGTACGAAGTGGATCAATTGTGTTCCAAGGCGTTGAGCAAGCTCGAGTGCCAAATCGTACTCTTTGTCTGTCATACGAGCGTTACAAACCAAACCGGCAAGACGTACTCCACCGGTGTTTGCGTATTTCAAAATCCCTTTAGAGATGTTGTTAGCCGCGTACATCGCCATCATTTCACCTGACATAACGATGTAAATTTCTTGTGCTTTACCTTCACGAATAGGCATTGCAAATCCACCACAAACAACGTCACCAAGAACGTCGTAAGAAACGAAATCAAGACCTTCTTCATCGTAAGCGCCCTCTTCTTCGAGGAAGTTAATCGCAGTAATAACACCACGACCTGCACAACCTACTCCTGGCTCTGGTCCGCCTGACTCTGTGCAGTTGATCCAACCACCTGGAGTTTCTTTATCAAATAAACCTTTACCCCAAAGACGAGCTTGTTCCATCTCAACATCTTCGATAGTGCCGTATTCTGCTGCAAGAGAAAGAATAGTATCTTGTGCTTTCTCATGAAGAATCAAACGAGTTGAATCCGCTTTTGGATCACATCCAACGATCATAATATTTTTATCGAAATAGTGTGACATTGCTGCCAATGTATTTTGAGATGTAGTAGATTTACCGATCCCACCTTTTCCGTAGAACGCGATTTGACGCAAGCTAGCTGCTCCAGCCATGTTATCCCCTTATTTTTGAACTTCACTTAGGTTGATGCAATGGGTGTTCTAAGGTTTTTGAAACATTTATCCAAATGACTGCGACAAAATGACGACAATGATACAAATTTGTAGGAATAGGTTTTGCAGGGATCAAAAATTTCAGATTTTTATTATTTTGATTAAAAAATAAGCTATAAGACTGATCTAAAATTCCTCCATATAGGTACACTTTGACAAAAAGGGGCGGCTATGACCAATAAAGAAAAATCGATTCACAATCTCCATCAGGCCCGTACAGCCCACATCCGCTGGGTCAATGCAATCAAACTGCTGGTCTCGGGGATCGACGTCTCCTCCGATAGCATAGCTTTGATCCCTACGGATTCCCCGTTTGGAAAATGGTTTTATACTGAAGCGATGCTCTTTTCACAAGGGACATCCCGGTTGGTTCTCGAAGAGATCGAAATACTGTTGCTCACACTCCATGACAAATACACAAAAATCTATCCTATCTATTACACTAATAAAAAGAAAAGCCTATTAGGCGGTTTATTGGGAGTAAAAAATAAAGCGAGCGAACATGAAATAGAATTATCGCAACGCTATTACGAAGAGATCATTCTCCTCTCCGATCAACTCAAACACAAACTTCGACTTTTAGAGAGTCAGCTTCTGAGTATGGGAGAAGAAAAATTTGCTCTAGTCGCCGGATTGAACGACGACAACGCTTCAAGCGCTATTAAACCTAAAATACAAGAACCACTGAATAATGAAGAAGAGGCCTATTTTTACGGGACGAGAGGAAGAGGATAAATAGTATTTCATCGCTTAAACTGCTTATATTGGGCGGTACATCAGCCCCATGTAACTGATTTCAAACCCCTTTTTTTGATAAAAACCGATCGCTTTGCTATTTCGTCGATCGGCAGCTAATGCCAATCGTTTCCATCCCCGCCCGTCTGCCTCTTCGAGAGCCGCTTGGATCAGTTTATTTCCGATCCCCTTCCCCCGATCCGCTGCGCTTACCACCACGTCTTCGATAATACCGACATATTCCCCTGCTGCGGTAGAGATAAGTCTCTGAAGGGTTATCATCCCGACAACACGATTTTGAATTTCAGCAATCAATACGACACTCTGCGGGTTTTGAAGAAGGAGTTCCAGACCGCGCGTTTGTTTCACCGCATCAATCGTAAAATCGTCTTCTATCGTAAAAAGCTCGGCCAACAGATTTACCATCGACAGGATATCATCGCTATACGCCATCCGTATCATGAGGCTATCGTCCATTTTTCATCCGTTCTAAGAGTTCGCCCAGTTTATCGTGGCGCAACTGTATCAGCCGTTCGATCTCATCGTAATCGAATTTACCGAAATAGGTCATATCAAAAAGTCTGAGAAGGGCTGCACGACAACAGCTCTTGTCACACTCAGTGACGAGTTTTTTCGCTTTTTTATACGGTAGATCGGTCTCCTGAAAAATCCCAATAGCCTCCGCAACGCTCTTGCCGCCGCATTCACAGATTTCGAGCGCGAGGATTTCTTCTTTTGTCGCCATAATCCACCCCTTAGAGGGAGTGTTCTGCCTTATAGCTGTTTGCCTTTTCTACCGCTTCATAGAGTTTTGCGGCTAATTCCGGCATTTTAACATGATTCGTCCACACTGTATCTTCGACGATATCGTGAATTTCAGAGGCGATTTCAACCGCAAAACGTTTTAGTTTTGCCAACTCTTTTTTGTGATCTTGTTCCGTCATTTCCGACATATTCAATCCTTCCTTTTTCTTTATTTAATGTTACGCAACACGTATCTCGATACCACGGGCTTGATCTTTGCCCAGGGCAATCAGACGCTGACCGATTTGAACCTGAACGCTGTTTCGAAACCAGCCGTAGCGTTTCACACACACCGTAGCATTCAAACAAAGCCCCATGGCACAGAGGTGTTGTTTTAGATCTTCATTCAAATCTATAGAAACAACTCTGCATTTTTCGTTCACGCAGGTTTCAAGAAGATTCATAGTAGGATCCTTTTAAAATCTATCTGTCACTGCGAGAGCTATGCTCGTGGCAGTCCAGAAAATGGATTGCTTCTCTTCGCTCGCAATGACAAAAAGGTTCACAGTGAAAACGCATAGATATTCTCAAACTTAATATCTCTGGCTTCACCGTAGCACATGTGGAGAAATGTCCCTTTTTGTTGAAAATGGTATTTCTCAAACAGCGCAACCGCTATTTTGTTTCCCAAAGGGACATCGGCAAGAACTTTTTTGAGTCCTCGGAAATACAAAACTCCCTGCATCATTTTTTCCGCTTCCTCTTCAAAACCCGGTCTGGATTGCCACGGTCCCAGATAAACCCCCCGTGCGTTAATGACACTGGAGTGCTGAAACGAATTGGGCAATGCAAATTTGAGCGAACTGTTCCGTTCCATCTCATCGAGTAAAAAGGCTATTCGGTCTTCACCGAAGGTTTCGAAATCTATTTTTCGGAGTGTTGCGTCGAAATTACCGCCATCGAGCTCTTTGGCCTGAGCATTCGTAAAACTGAAAGGGGGAACCTTCCCGACATTGAGAAACCGCCCTACTTCCATGACGGCCTTAAATCCGTTTTGTTCAAAAAAAGATTTGAGATTCGGATTTGCATGCAGATAAAGTGATGGATGCTCCTCTTTGAGAACCCCGAACAACGTGTTAAATAAGCGACGTCCGATCCCCTGTTTTTGGTGACTCGGTTTCACCATAAAGTATTTGATCATCGCCGAAGTTTCAAATGGGGCCGCCATTACCGCACCGACAAGAACCCCCTCCTCATACGCACCGTAGCACAGATGGGGAGCGTGCATCATCATGAGTTTTACATGATAGCCATCCAACAGCCATCCCACCTCTTCGGCAATTTTGACCAGTTCGGGAACATCGACAAACTTGAGCCACCCTATAAACATACTGCATCCTGATAAAGAGATTTGAGCTCATACGATTCCAATACCCGCTTACGTGAGGTCACAATCTCACGGATTTTTGGGAGCAAATCAGACAATATGCCATTATCGGCGCTGATCCCCATTCGGGAGAGATGGTAGCGAATCGTTGCACTGCCGGAGTGCTTTCCGATGGGATAGCTGCTTTCCAACCCCACTTCACACGCTTCATAAGGTTCATACGCATGAGAATCTTTCATCATTCCATCCGCATGAATGCCGCTCTCGTGGGCGAATATCCGTTCCCCCACGATAGGGGCATTCGCGGCAAGATCGACTTTTGCCGCCGTTGCAACCGTATGGACCAACTCTCGAAGCTGTACCGGATCGATGGGGCGCGATTCTCCATAGAGGTGCTTGAGTGCCATCAAAATCTGTTCAAACGAGGCATTTCCGGCACGTTCGCCCAATCCGATCACGGTGGTATTCATACTGATCGCTCCGGCATCGATACCGCTGAGGGCATTAGCATTCGCTAAACCGAAATCGTTGTGGGTATGCATTTCAATCGGGAGGAGGTTCAAATCAGATAACGACTTGATTTTTTGATACATTTGTGTGGGGGTCATGACCCCGATTGTATCGCAGTAGCGAAAGCGGCTTGCTCCGCATTCACGGGAGAGTTCCATCACATCACGGATGAATTCGTGAGTGCCGCGAGAACTGTCTTCGCCGCCGATACAGACAAACAACCCCTCACGCTTTGCCGCTGTGACAACACGTTCGAGTTCTGATAAGACTTTGGCTTTACTACCGCCGAATTTAACATCGATAAGAATATCCGAGATAGGGATAGAGAGATCGACCGCTTTAATCCCGCACGAGAGGGAAGCCTCGAGATCTTCCATCTTCATCCGGTTCCACGTCATCATTCGAGCTTTCAATCCCAAGGATAAAAGCTCTTTGATATCTTGACGTTCTTTGACACCCATCGCCGCAATACCTATTTCGAGTTCATCCGCACCGCACGCATCGAGCAGCGTTGCGATACGGAGTTTCTCTTCGGTATTGAACGCGACATAGGGAGCCTGCTCCCCGTCGCGTAAAGTGGTGTCGTTGATGAGTGCCATGATATTTTCCTTCTACCTTCGTCATTGCGAGAAACGAAGTGACGAAGCAATCCAAAACATGGATCGCCACGCTCCGCTCGCGATGACGATGTATTAATTCACTTCCGCGTTTTCATCCATGCCGAAGTATTTACGGGATGCTTTGAGGACCGAAATTTCGATCGGCTCATACGCGTAGCTTTGATCGGCGATAATACCGGCCGCTTTCAGATCATCCTGCGGACATCCGCCGATTTTCGCGGTCAAAATCATCTGAACATCTTTGAGTTTTTCCAAGATCGGTTGGAGCGGGTTGGTACCGTCCGGCCCTGCACAATATTCATAATCGACTTTACGGTGATGGATAAATCGGATACCTTTATCCCCCGCTTCGTAGATAAGAAATTCTTTAACGCTTCCGAAGTGTTGGTTGATCATCCCCTCACCCGCTGTGGTGACTGCTACGAGAATGGTCACGCCGTTAGAGCTGAGTTCTTCTTTCTCTTTACGTACACGATCATTGGCTTGATCGAGGAAGAATCTGAACTCTTCGATTTTCGCTTGTGCCGCTTGACGTGCTTCGAGATCGTATTTGATTTGAAGCTCATCGAAACTAAGACCTGCGAACGTATCTTTCGTAAATTCAGCTCCACGGTCTTCACCGATAAGCCCTACCGCATCTGCGCGGCATTGACGACAGTGCTGCATCAGTTTCATGTCCATGCCGCACGCTTCTTGAACGGCCATCTGTTCTTGATCGGTCGCACTCGGTACACCTGCCAGGGCGAACGCCGTTCCGAACTCAGGCTCCGAGAGGATCGGCATGATGTTGTGGAGGAACACTCCGATCTCTTTGAGTTTTTTGGAAACTTCAGGGAGATGTTTGTCATTGATACCCGGAATAAGAACCGAGTTAGCCTTGATCAAAATCCCCTTTTCAACACATTTTTTCATCCCTTCGAGTTGGTTTTCGAGGAGGATTTGCGCCGCTTCTTTTCCATAGATACGTTTGTTGTTATGAAAAATCCATGGATAGATTTGACTTCCGATCTCACCGGTTTCATCAACGCTGTTGATAGTTACGGTGATGTGGTCGATGTTATATTCGACCATCTCATCGATAAAGTTCGGCAATTCCAAACCGTTCGTTGAGAGACAGAGTTTCAAGTCAGGTGCAAATTCGCGAACCATTCCGAAGGTTTCAAACGTTTTCTTCGGATTAGCGAGCGCGTCTCCCGGACCCGCGATCCCAAGAACGCTCATACGTTGAACTTCACCGCCGACAAGCAATACTTTTTTTGCCGCTTCTTCAGGGCTCAGACGCTCAGAGGTTACTCCGGGGCGTGATTCATTGGAACAGTCGTATTTACGGTTACAGTAATTACATTGGATATTACACGCCGGGGCAACCGCGACGTGAATACGTGCATAATGGTGATGTGCACCCTCTGAATAACATGGATGATTGTGTATCTTCGCTTGAATATCTTCGGGCATAAAAGATTCATTTCCGCTTGAGGAACAACTCATAATAACTCCTTTGAAGTGTCATTTAATGATTCTGCCTCATCCAGCACCAACCATTTTCTAAATCTGGATATTGCAAATGGTGTTCTTAGTGATTTTCATCCTTCAATCCTCTATTGCGACATTTTTGTTTTTAATTGAACCATTCATTGCCCTACTTTGTCGCAGAGCTCTTACAGAATGTAAATTGCATAATCCATATAAATATAGAGGAGTCTTACAATGATGGTAGCTATTCCGATGGATGCGATGAAGCGTGTTTATCACTACAATCCCTGCAGTGCAACGATGTTTGCCCTCTATGAGGTTTCAGGAGAACGCAAAGATATCCGTTACCGTTATGTCGAAACACGTCTGAATCCGTGGGAAAAACATGAGGGAGAGATGGTACGCGACCCGAAGATGAAAACGTGTGAATGCGACACAGATCGCTCACAAGATCCGCATCATATCAGCGAACATTATGCACTTCTCGAAGTAATCGGCAAATGCGATTACCTTATTGTCGATTCGTATTGTCTTAATACCCTTTATGCCATGCGCAACGTCGGGATAAAAATTTATAAAATCCCCCCCTTTCTTAAAACGGCGGATGAAGTCATCAACCATTTTGTTATCGGAACGGACATAGCCGAACACCTCCAATACGTCCATCCGGTAGCGTAACATTTTTGTCTTTCCCACTCCCTTTACCTACAACCCTGACTTATAAGAGTGTTTTACTCTTATTTGCGGCAAGAACACTAAATGCAATCGCTTAGTTCATAACCCAAAGAGGAGTCCGTTTTGCAGATAATCTACAACACATCGACAATCCATCTCGAGGATATGCCACTGGATATCGGCTACGCAAGTGAACGCGTCACCCTTAGCAATGATGAAAACAAACCCTTCCTTATCGGGGGGCAAAGCGGATTTACCCAGCTGCTTATCACAACACCGTTTATCGATGACGAGCTTCTCGTTCAACTGCAAGAGATCGAAACACTTCTCAACCTTAACGCGCTTGGAGGGATTACAAAAGCCCTCCTGGTTGCTTCTTCCAAACACGCCAGTCCCCGGATGGAGGGATGGCTGTTTGGAATCGACAGCGATGAAGCGTTTGGTGATTACTACGGTATCCGTTTAGCCGGCCATGAGCTAGGCGGCGAATTTGCCAAATCTCTCTTTATCGTATCGAAAGACGGAGCCGTGTTTTACAACGAGATACTTCCCAATCTAGAAGATTCTTTCTCCCTGGAGCGGGTACTTCCCAAAATCGCCGCGGCGCAAAACTGTTACACCGGAAAAGGATGCCACTAATGGACACCATTTATGAAACAATCAAAAAAGAGTTACGCAACCAAACCACAATCCCCTACTTCGGTCTGGGTGTATTTGAGGGAATGACGACCAAAGAGGGGGAAATCGTCCCCTTTGACAGCGATTCACTGATTTTGGCAATGAACGGCGGGCGGGCTATGACCCCTCGGCTCATGTTCGAATACTCACGGGCTGCCATGCACCTCGAACAGCGTCGCGGAGTCGAGTACATGACCCAGCTCATCAACCATATTTATACCAAACCATATGAGCCGACACCACTGCACAAAGCGATAATCGATATGTTGCCGCGCTACATCGTCGATACGAACCGTGATACCAAATTTCAAGAGCTTTTGGCATTTACACCCCATTGTCTCATTATCGGAAAATCCCGCATCATGGGTGACTTGAACCGCTATGAAGTGTACGAATACGATGTCGAAAACCAAAAATATTTTTTGGTAGAGGATGAAGTGCTTGAAACCGCCGAAAAAATCCTCTTTAAACCGATGGGCTCACCGCTGCCGAATCCGACGTTTGTTATCTCGGATGCCGATTACGTCGATTGGCTCACCGAAGCGATGGGGGGATTTGCCGTTCCAAAGGTACTTAAAACCTACCGTAAAGCGAAAAAATACCTCTTTTTAGGGACATCCTTTGACCGAGATACCGACCGTATGGTCGCCAATGAGCTCACCCTCGACTTGGAAGGCGGTTACGTCATCACCGATAAAGAGCTGGGTAAAAAAGAGAAAAAGTTCATCGAAAAGCACAACCTTGAAGTGATCCCCATGTCACTTCCTGAATTTATCAAAGCATTCATCTAAAGGAGATCGCTATGCCAATGATACCTACCGTCAAAGATATTTCGCCTCGAGGAGAGCGTTATTTCGATTTGTTTTCCAAACTTTTAGGGGATCGGGTGATTGTCATCACCGAAGCGATCGATGATCATATGATGGGGGTTATCGTCTCCCAGCTCCTTTATCTGGAAGCGATGGACCCCGATGAGCCGATCCATATGTACATCAGTTCCCCGGGGGGATCGGTGATGGCGGGATTGGCCATATTAGATACTATGAATCTCATCAACGCCCCCGTCCACACCTATGCAATGGGGCTTGTTGCGTCGATGGCGGCCGTACTCTTTACCTGCGGGGAGAGCGGTCATCGCTACATGCTCCCCAATGCCGAAGTGATGATCCATCAGCCTCTCGGAGGTTATTCGGGACAGGCAAGCGATATCGAGATCCATACCAAACATATCCTTAACCTCAAACGCCGCCTCTACGTCATCCTCTCCGAAGCGACGGGGAAAACGGTCAAAGTGATCGAAAAAGAGTCCGACCGTGACAACTACATGGAGGCCAAAGAGGCGATCGAATTCGGTCTTGCCGATGAAATCCTCACCAAATTCAGTGCAAAGGATGTCTGATGAGTACCACAGAAAAAACCTGCTCGTTTTGCGGCCGTAAACAGAGCGAAGTAAAAAAAATGTTCTCTTCGGAGACGACCCATATCTGTAACGAGTGTGTCACCACCTGCTCGGCTATTTTGCAAAAAGAGGTACGTTACGAACAACGTTCCGCCATGCAGCAGCAGCTCCCGACACCGGAAAAAATCGTCGAGTTTTTGGACAAATACATCATCGGTCAATTAGACGCGAAAAAAGTCCTCGCCGTCGCCCTCTACAACCACTACAAACGGATCGAAAACCCCGTCTATAACAACGTCGAGTTAGAGAAATCAAACATTCTCCTCGTCGGCCCTACGGGTAGCGGTAAAACGTTGCTCGCCAAATCACTCTCCAAGATCATGCAGGTACCGTTTGCCGTTGCCGATGCGACCGCATTGACCGAAGCGGGATATGTCGGTGAAGACGTCGAGAGCATCCTCTCCCGCCTCCTCGCCGCCGCAAACTACGACATCGACCTCGCACAACGCGGTATCATCTACATCGACGAGATCGACAAAATCGCCCGCAAAGGGGAAAGCTCGACGATGGGGCGCGACGTCTCGGGCGAAGGGGTACAACAGGGACTGCTCAAAATCCTCGAAGGGGCCGAAGTCTACGTCCCGGTCAAAGGGAGCCGTAAAAACTCCACCACCGAAACCGTCCTCTTTAACACGTCACACGTCCTCTTCGTCTGCGGAGGGGCTTTTGTCGGACTTGTCCCCGATTCGCATACGAAAAAGTCGAACAAAGTGGGATTCAGCAAAACCGCCGACAAAAGTGACGTGAAAGAGAAAAAAATCGATGCGAAAGCGTTGGTCCATTACGGGATCATCCCTGAGTTCATCGGACGTATCCCAGTCGTCGCCCAACTGCGCGAACTGACCAAAGAGCAAATGGTTCAAATTCTCCAGGAACCGGACAACGCCCTCATCAAACAGTTCCAAGCGCTGTTTGACATGGACGGTATCGAGCTGAACTTTGAGCCCAAAGCCCTCGATGCCGTCGCCCAAAAAGCGATCGACCGCGGTGTCGGAGCGCGCGGACTGCGCAGTATCATCGAAGAAGCAATGCTGCCGCTGCAATTTAGCTGTCCATCGAAAAAGAACCTCCAGAGTCTGACGATTACCGAAGCGGTCATCGAAGATCCGACCAACGAACCCATCTACGTCTACAAAGAAGAGCACGCGGAAGCGTGAACTTCTACACTAGTTAATTAGTGTCTGTATCGCTGCAGCAGATTCCCTACAAAACATTACAATGTCAATATCGGTGCTCCATACCACTTCATGTTTATGATTTTTTTTCCATTTAGTTTCTGTGCCTTCAAGATAAATATATGGATGTAAAAATAATTGACCTGTAGTCGTCGAATCTACATCAAAATTAACTTTGCGCGCATGTATGATTTTATTGCAAGCATCTCTTAGAGCAAGTCCATTCCTTTCAAGAGGATTTAATATATCTTTCGTAATTGACCCGCAATAATCAGTAAACATATCAAATTTATGTGGTTCACGATCATCTAAAATACGAATTTTAATAGCTATAGAAATCAAATTATTTGTTATGAGATCTCTTTCTATATCTTTAAACTGAAAAATTGGATCGTTACTGCCATATAAACTTGATTGCTCTAGTTCAGCAATTTGACGACTCGCAAGAAAAAACGAAAGAAGCTGATAAATATCTCGTAATAAATCGCTAATATTTAGTTGATGAGCCAAAGCCTCACTTTGATTTTTTCTTTCCATTTTAGTTATACCTAATTTTGTTGATTACAAATATTGTATATTTCCACTCTTAAAATTTAACAATACTATCTTGTAACCTTTCTCGAACAAATCTTGCATCCTCTCCTCATAATATCCGACACATGAGGACAAACAATGAAACGTGTATATTTAGACAACAACGCGACTACGAAACTCGACCCGATCGTAAAGGTCAAAATGCAGCCCTTTTTCGAAGAGCTCTACGGCAATCCGAATTCACTCCACCAGTACGGGATCGAAGTACGCCCGTACCTGAACGAAGCGATGGGATATATGTACGATGCTCTTAATGCCCCCGATGCCGATGACATCCTCATTACCTCGTGTGCGACCGAGAGCAACAATACCGTACTCAAAGGGATCTTTTTCAAGCATATCCTCCGTGATCCGTCTAAAAACCATATCATCGCTTCTGCGGTAGAACACCCCTCCGTCTTAGAGACCCTCCATTTCCTCGAAGAAAATGGTGCGGAAATAACGTTTGTCGATGTTGATGCCTACGGCTATGTCAGCAGTGAGCGTGTCGCGGCGGCGATCACCGATAAAACCATCCTCATCTCGATGATGTGGGCGAATAACGAGACGGGGATGATTTTTCCCGTCGAAGAGGTAGCACAAATCGCACAAGAGCGGGGGATATTGTTTCACACCGATGCCGTTCAAGCGATCGGAAAGGTTAAAGTCGATCTGACCAAAACCCCGATCGATTATCTCACCTTCTCCGCCCATAAATTCCACGGTCCGAAAGGGATCGGCGGGTTGTACGTCAAAAAAGGTTCTGAACTCCCGAACCTCCTCCACGGCGGGGAACAAATGGGGGGCAAGCGTGCGGGTACGCTCAACGTCGCTTACATCATCGGGATGGGTCTGGCGATGAAGCAATCGGTCGGCCATCTGGAGAAAATGAACAGCGACGTCAGAGCGCTCCGCGACCGTCTCGAAGATGCGATCTCACAGCTCCCGGATACTATCGTCGTCGGGGACCGTGCGCGCCGTACCCCGAACACGATCCTCATCTCACTGCGCGGGATCGAGGGTGAATCGATGCTGTGGGATCTCAACCGCGCGGGAATCGCCGCCTCCACCGGAAGTGCGTGTGCATCGGAGAGTCTCGAAGCCAACCCTGTCATGAGTGCCATCGGAGAAGATCCCGAACTCGCCCATACGGCGATCCGTCTGAGCCTCAGCCGATTTACCACCGCCGATGAGATCGATTACACGATCGATGTATTTGTCAAAGCGGCGGAACGTCTGCGCGCTATCTCCTCTACGTACGCCTATACGAACGAAGTGGGCTGATGCGCCCTTATCGTAATATCAGCGACTCTGAGCTTGAGAGCTTGGAGGCCACCCGAGAATGGAGCAAAGAGGCTCTCCTCTCCCTCCTTCTCCCCGCAAAAATCCTCTGGGTACATTCAACCCGCGAAAAATTTCACCGTCTGAACCCGATGGATGAATGTCTCGTCAAAACAATAACCATAGAGAGAATCCAGGGAGACGTTATTAAAACGAATTTTGGAAGCTATTCGCTCGAGACCGGAAAAAACATCTATTACTCCTGCGGCTGCAAAAAGTTTTGCGACTGCTACGGACAGCTTTATCTCCTCAAGGATACCCATGCGCTACCTGATCGACATACGGCTTGAGGGGAAAACTCGCCTCTATCCGATCGATGCGGATAATGAAGAACAGGCGTTAGAACGGCTTAAACTTCGGCTGCCGCCCCATCAGCGAGAATCGGTTATCATCGACTCCATTGCCATTGATCCGGCTTCCGTCTTGAATGATGACCCGTTCGGAGTATTCGTAGATTAATCGTCCAGGGCGTTGAGCAGATTATGGCTCTCTCGCTCTCCTAGCATCTCCAAGCCGTACTTCCATTCGATCAGCCGCAATATCGACGTCGTATCGTAGTCGGTATGATCGATAAACCCTTTTTTCGCATACGGTGAGATGATAAGTGCCGGTATCCGGCTCCCCGGTCCCCATCGATCTTTTTGCGGCGGGGCAACATGGTCCCATAGTCCGCCGTTTTCGTCGTACGTGACGATGATGAGCGATTTTTTCCATACATCCTGTTTACTGCGTACCGCTTCAACGATTTGGGAGAGTTTTTCATCGGCGGCTTTGACACTCGCGTATCCGGGGTGTTGATTATCTGCGGCGGAGGGTTTGAAAAAGACGATGTTCGGCAATCTCCCCTCTTCCAACTCACGAAAAAAATCGTTTTCATCTTTGAGATGGGTACGCCCTACGCTCCCCGGTGCATAGCGCTCATAATACAAAAAAGGGTTATGGTGGTATTGGTAGTGGATTGTGTCGCCGCGCCCCGCTATCGCATCCTCATAGCCGCCGCTGTACCAGCTCCATGAAACATTTTTGTCACTTAGCCGATCACCGATCGTGTCATATTTTAGCGGTTGTAGTCGAAGAGCGGGATCGGCGTATTTGGCTTTATAGGGTGGATGGAACGGTTGGATCGTGTTGACGGCATATCCGTCCGGGGTCAGGATTCCGTCACGGAGAATCTCCCCGTTTTTATCCAGATCGTAGCGGGAAATGTCCGTATCTATTCCCACATACGGAGTACGGGCCGCGATCAGCCACTGGTGATTCAAAAACGATCCCCCGAAGGCTGCCGCAAAAAAGCGGTCACACAGGGTAAATTCTCTCGCATAACGCCACATCGCACTGTGATGCATATCGTGGTACCCCATCGTCAGAGCTTTTTCATCGCTGATATCGACGAATCGGTCATTTTTACCGCCGTTAATCTGGAGCTGATTTTGATAAAAACGGTGTACGAGATCGGGAATCATCCCTTCTTGGGACACCGTGCTATCGAGTAAAAACGGCTCATTCGGCATATGATCGGGAAATCCCCCTTGCACCGATTTCTCTCCCATCAAAAGTGTGGGGAGGAGACTGCCGTTACGATCCCTCTGCAATCCATACGGGTTATCCGGCTTATCCGACGTATCCGCCCCCTCAAATCCGCGAAAAAGGTTGTCAAAACTGCGGTTTTCGAGGTAGACGACGATAATATGATCGATTTTGGAACGGAGATTATCACCATACAAACCAACCGTAATGAGACATAAAAAGACGATGTTTTTCAAAATTTCCCCTCTCTCAACTGCCGCAGGCGATCACGATTTTTTTCTCTTCAGCGTATTTCGATCCCCATGTGATCATCATGTCCAAAATCGGGCGAAGCGCTTCCCCGTGCGGTGTAAGACTGTACTCGACTTTAGGCGGTACCTGCTCATAAATGACACGGCGGACAAGCCCGTTTTCTTCCATCTCCCGCAGCTGCTGGGTCAGCATCTTTTGGGTAATGCGGGGCATGAGGCGGAGCATTTCACCGTTGCGAAGCACTTTTTTATCGAGCAGATGCCACAATATCAGCCCTTTCCACTTTCCGCCGATCAGCTCTATCGTAAGCTCAAACGGGCAATTAAAACACACTTCATCAATCATTTGATAGTTACCTTTTAGTATGTACAGTACTTTTTAGTACGTTCTTGATTAAATAAACTGTATTCTATAAAATATCACCCAATTAAAATCTAAAAGGACTTTCCCAAATGCGTAACGATTTTGAAAAAGCGATGCACTTTCGCCATGCGTGTAAACTGTTCGATACAACCAAACCTATAAGTCATGAAGATTTAGCCTTTATCCTGGAAGCAGGACGCCTCAGCCCCAGTTCATTCGGGGTGGAACACTGGCAGTTTTTCGTCATTCGCGACACTGCAATGCGCGAAGAAATCCGAGCCGTCGCGTGGAACCAGGTTCAAATCACGACAGCCTCCGAACTGATCGCTATCGCTTACAAGAAAAAAGTCCGCAGTACCGACGGCTACATCCAACGCGAATTTGAGAAATTCCACTATCCTGATTCCCTCCTCCCGATGTATGCGGGATTCGTCGATCCGCGCAGTGATGAAGTGCTGGAGTGCTGGTCGTCCCGGCAAGTCTACATCGCGGCAGGAAACATGATGAGTGCCGCCGCATCGATCGGGATCGACTCGTGCCCGATAGAGGGGTTTGATCGTGATGCCGTAGAGAAGATCATGGGGATCGATACGGAAGTGTACGGAGTCCCTTTACTCATTCCGTTCGGATATCGCGTCAAAGAACAGCCGTCACTGCATCGCTCCGAACTGAGCGAACTGGTCACCTATCTTTAATTTTCAATTTTTCCGCTTCCGTAGCGTCTTTTACGCTCGGCAGTATAATCCCACCACACTCTAGCGTCGCCGCCGTCCATAAAATCGGTAATCGACATCAGCACATCGAGCATACAGGGGTCTTGTTTCTCCCCGAATGCTTCACAAAAGCGTACATATAGGTCATACGGGTCTTGTCCTTTGAGCTGAGAAGGTTCGGTAATCCCGATCGATTTTAGATCCGTGGCAACCGTCTTGCCGATATTGGGGAGGTCGGTGAGTTTTGCGACGTTTTCTCGAATAACTTTAGAAGGGTTCATCATCCTCTCCTCTACATAACATTACAACGTTTAACGTTTTGCTATAATCATACCATGCAATCCGAAACAATTTATGACTCATCTATCATCGAAACCCCTATCGGAACGATGATCGCCACTGCCGATGAAAACGCCATTACCTCTCTCGATTTTACCGATGAGCCTATAAGTACACAAACCTCTGACAATCCTCTCCTTATCCGCTTGGAAGGAGAGCTACTCGAGTATTTTACAGGAGAGCGGGATCACTTTACCCTCCCCCTAAACCCTCACGGAACACCGTTTCAAAAAGAGGTGTGGAAAACACTTCAAACGATCCCCTACGGGGAAACCATTTCCTATGCAAAAGAGGCACAACTCTTCGGAAACCCTAAAGCGATCCGTGCCGTCGCAAGTGCCAACGGTCGCAACCCCATTGCAATCCTCATCCCCTGCCATCGTGTCATCGCCAGCGGTGGCGGGATCGGCGGATACAGTGGAGGGATAGAAAAAAAAGAGATTTTATTGAAATTGGAAACAAATCAGCATTAATCTGTAAGTTTAGATATTCTAGTTTTTTTGGCATTAAAAAGGATGACCGCCGCAAACGCCATCAGACACCCGATAAGGGTGGAAATCGCCAACGTCTCACCGTACACGACCCAGCTCGACACGATTGCCCCCACGGGAACGATAAACATAAACACCCCCGTCCGATGCGCCCCCACTTTCCCCGCCGAGACAAAATAAAGTGCCGTGCTGAATGTTCCCGGAATCACCCCGATAAAGAGGATTGTCCACAAGAAACACGACCTGATGAAACAGATGCTCACGAAATATCTGGGCGATTCGATACACATTCTCAGCGAAGGGGGCGGTCTCTCGATCAATATCCGCCCTGCTTTCGAGATCGATTACGATGTTTTGCGCAAATATGCCGAAGAAGCGGGGATTAAGCTCTACGCAGCAAAAGATTACTCTGGGGGAGAATGGGACGCTTTGCGGATGGGATTTGGAGGTTTTGAGATGGAGGAGATAGAGGGTTCGGTGGAAGCGTTTGCGGAGATAGTTTTAGGAATAACAGCATAAAATATTTAAAAATATGTCATTTTGTAAAATTTTGGTTGGACTTTTCTAGCAAAGTGGTATATTTTGGGAATGAATAAATAGTTATGCATTCAATATCTCAAAGGAAACACATGAGTAATCATCAATTATTTTTGTCACATATACATGAAGAAAAAGAACTGGCGGTTTTAATAAAAAACGCAATCGAAGAAGAGTTTTCAGGCTTCGTTGATGTATTCGTTTCGTCTGATGGTAGTAGCATTCCAGCTGGGAGTAATTTTTTAAAACGAATCGAAGACGGATTGGTAAACTGTATTGGGGCTTTATATTTAATTAGTCCAATATCAGTAAAAAGAAACTGGATTAACTTTGAATTGGGTGCGGTTTGGATTCGTAATGCTATAAGCATTAGGTCAGGAGATAAGGAAATACCTGCTATACCATTGTGCCATTCTGATATGAGTCCCTCTTCTTTACCTCAACCGATTGGAAATCTTAATGCTATAACTGCAAATCAAGCCTCGCAGTTAGAATTCGCTTTTCGCTCAATTCAAACTGCGGTCGGGGGTAAAGGTACCCTGAGAACCGACTTTGATTTTTTAGCTCAGAAAGTATCCACCTTCGAGCGTGAGTACACGTTGGGTGCAACAGTGAGTAAGTTTTTAAAGTCGTTGGGCGGTGATATGACAACACTTATTCAGCATTGTGAGGCTTTACCTCCTGGAACATCAAGAACCACTTTAGAGCTTGGCTTTATACCTACTGAACTTGTTCAAAAAATACAGAATTATCAGAACAACCAATTATCAGGAAGAATAAATCTAACAACAAAGAATCCCGGCATGTCTTTTGGGCAACAGGGAGCTGTGAATGGTGCTGAAGCATCAGTTCTAATTGATGTTAGCTTGGTATTGGAATTTAAGGATCTACTTAAAAATGCATAACAAAGCGCTGCTAGAGACGAAAATATTAAAATAGAAAATAGGGGTCAGGTGATACCTATAACTAAATTTAAAAATAGAGATCAGGTTGTTGACCCGATCTTGACCTAGATTTCAGAATCTTTGTCATCTTTGATCGTAAAGTTCGCAAATGCGCCTTCGACGCTCATCGTATTTTTATACTTTGTTGCCGTTAATCTAACCGCTTTTGTTTCCAAATTACAAACCGCGATACGAAAATTCGATCCCATAAAAGGTTCCACGATACAGACAATATTCCCCTCTACTTCGCGTGTTGCATGTATTATCCCTTGTAAATTATGAAAAAAATACTTAGGATAGCTCAGAGGAGTGATTTCGACGACCTCAGAATATCTTTTCTTATCCAATGTACTCGCAATGGTGGCAGCATCCTCAAAATTATCAAACTGTACGCACCAATTATCAAAAACTTTATTAAAATGATTCAGATCTTCATCCAAAAACCCACCTGCCGGAGATTGCAAAGCATAAATACTCACGTAGCTCCTTTCGCTTTTCTCATATTAAACAATAACACCGCCGCAAATGCCATCAAACACCCGATAAGGGTAGAAATCGCCAACGTCTCGCCGTACACGACCCAGCTCGACACGATAGCTCCCACTGGGACGATAAACATAAAGACCCCCGTCCGATGCGCCCCCACTTTCCCCGCCGATACGAAATAAAGGGCGGTGCTGAACGTCCCCGGAATCACCCCGATAAAGAGGATCGTCCACCAGAACACCGCGTCATACGCCCCAAAATCAAACGGGCGGTGCGGCAGGGCAAAGAGCATATTGATAAACGTCGTGATACCGAAAACGACCAGTGTGTAAAACATCAGATGGGCTCTTTTGGCGGCTTTTTGGGAGACCACCGTCACTAACGCCCACACAACCGCACATCCGAGGAAATAGGCACTATCCACACTCAAAAACGCAAACCCCTCAAACGGTACACGAAGCAGTATCAACGCTCCAAAAATACCGATGGAGAGTGCACCGATCTGGCGCATTGAAACCTTGGTTCCTAAAAACGAGATAGAGAGGATATAGGTGATGATCGGGGCGAGAGACGTGACCATCGTCCCTCCGTATCCCGCATCGCCGTGTGAAAGTCCGGCAAAAAAGAGGTAGTTAAACAGCGATGTCAAAACCCCCGCAATCACCATATAGACAAACCCTTGACGGTCGGTTTTGAGGGGTGTTTTCAAATACCAAATCACGGGAATGATACTGATAAACGAGATCGCATAACGCCAAAAAGCGGCAACTTCGGCATTGGAGTGTTCCGCCGCGACTTTCCCCGCCGTCCACGCAAATCCCCAAAAGAGCATCGCAACGATCATCCCGATTAAATAGATATTTGAAGATTCATTTTTCATGGCGTGATTGTGCGACGTTTTGGCTTTGAGGTGGATGAAATAGATTGAACTTGACATTGTTATTAACTTGGCGTATATTTTAAAACTAAAACCTATCTTTAAAAAGGTCTCCTCATGTCACCTATCATTCATCGTGCCAATGAGCGCGGTATCTCAGAACTTGGATGGCTCTCTAGCCGTTTTAGTTTTTCGTTCGCCGAATACCATAACCGTGAACGGATGGGCTTCGGTACCTTACGGGTGATTAATGATGATCGTATCAATGCGGGAGCAGGTTTTGGAATGCATCCTCACCGCGATATGGAGATCATAACCATCGTTACCAAAGGCGCACTCGAACACCGTGACTCAGAGGGCAATCATGGAATCATCCATGCCGGAGAGATACAGTATATGTCGGCAGGTACAGGTATATACCATTCCGAACATGCCACAGATGCAGAAGATACCGAGCTCTTTCAAATCTGGATTCACCCTAATAAGCAAGGATATACGCCACGCTATGAACAACGTGATTTTAGATCACTCACCGCCACCAAAGGATGGCATACGCTGGTTTCGGGAGATGGGAGGGATCATTCAATCCAAATCCGTCAAAGCGCCCAGATTTCTATCGCTTCATTAAAGAACGGAGAAAAACTAGAGACGCCAAAGATGGAAAAAGATCGGGGGCTGTTACTCCTCGTCATCGAGGGGATGATCACCATAGACGGGAACGTGCTAAATCGTCGGGATGAGATACAGATCACACACATAGGAATACATACCATCGAAGCATTGGATAATACACAGGTGCTGTTGTTCGATGTAGCGCTCAAAATCCGCTCATGATTTTTAGACACGCCATAGACAACGACATCCCTACCCTAGCCTCTCTCATCAACCGCTCCTATCGCGGTGATAGCTCCCGTGCGGGATGGACGACCGAGGCTGATCTGCTGAGTGGTAAACGGATCGATGAGGCGGGATTGATCCAACTGCTGAATGATTCCGATTCTCTAATCCTGATCGCTCACTCTGAGGAGTCGATCCTCGCCACCATCCATGCTCATCGTGACAACGAGAGCGTCCATTTCGGGTTGTTTACCGTTGAGCCTTCGTTTCAAGGTCGAGGGATCGGTAAAGAACTGTTAGCTTACGCCGAATCCGAAGCGATCTGCAAATGGGGAGTTAGTACAGCCATCATGGAGGTCATCACCCACCGAAGCGAGCTAATTGCCTATTATGAGCGGAGAGGTTATATTAGGACGGGTGAGATGATCGCGTTTCCAAAATCCGATTTATGGGATCAAAAAGTCGATTTTTTAGAATTGATACGATTACAAAAATCTTTAAAGGCTCATCTATGACCGCATCCAATTTCTCCCTCACTGATTATCTCAAACGTATCAGATACGTCGGTGAAACGCATCCTGATCTATCAACCCTCACAGCACTGATGTCTGCACAGCTGCAATCCGTTCCATTCGAAAACACCGAAGTCCAAGCAGGTCGAATCCCCTCTCTCATTCCAGAAGATATCACGACGAAAATTGTTACGAACTATCGCGGCGGTTACTGTTATGAAGTTAACGGTCTCTTTGCCATGGCCCTCACTGCCATCGGATATGAGTGGTACTTTGCCGGAGCCCGCCCGATGTTCTACCCTGCGCGTCGTCCCAAAACCCATCTCGTCGTTATCGTCAAAATAAACGGTGAATATTACCTTTGTGATACCGGATTCGGAGGATACGGTCTGCGCGAACCGATCAAAGTAGCCGATGGCGAAATCGCCGATCAAAATGGTGATCAGTTTCGAATAACATTACAAAATGGCGAGTTTGTACTCAGTTCATGGGTTAATGAGGCATGGGCACCGCAGTACGGATTTGCACTTGTCCCCCAGGAATGGATCGAATTTAGTCTTGCCAACTATTTTAATGCTACCCATCCCGATACTATTTTTACCCAAAAGAAACTCGCCGTGATGCAAACGCCAAACGGGCGAAAAATATTGGTGGATGATCTGTTAAAAGTGATCGAAAACGGTGTTGTTAGGGAAGAGAGTATTGAGTATTCGCAAGCGCTGGGGGAACACTATAATCTTAGCGTGTAAGCTCAGCGATTAGAAGTGAACCTCTCACCGAGGCTTTGAAAGTTTTCATTTTTTCTTGAGTAATTATGGCCATAGCCATTTCACGCTCTTTTTTAATACGTGCAAACAACGAAGCATTCGGTCTACTCCGTGCCTCGGCGATCAACGCATACACCTCATCATCAAAAATTGCGCTTTTATGAGAGGGAAGCGCATCGTAAAGTGCCATAAAAACGGCGCGTTGTTCCTCATCCATTTTACACGAATCATCGGTAATTTTCAGAGCAACCGTCACGGCACAATCTCTCGAAAACGTATCGAGATCGTGTGCAACTTTCTCTATCGGTGTCATTATCCGACTTCTTCGAGATCTTCCGGTCCTTCTTGGACGATATGGCCGACACCGCGCATCTCGATCGGGATATCTTTACGATACTTTTTCTCTCGGAATGCTGGAGATTTAGGGACACCGTTTTTCTCTCCCAGTTTGTACAGCTCACCGTTTAGGAAATGCGAATCGAACTCTTTGGTAAACGGCATATCCCAGGTAATACATCCGATACTCGGGCAAATCGCCGCACATTGCGGATCATCGTACACACCGACACACTCAATACACTTCTCAGGAGCCACGTAATAACGTTTGTTACCCATAGGACTAGAGGTATCATCCATGATCGCATTGACCGGACATTGTTGTAAACACGCATCGCAGGTGATGCAGGTATCATCGATAATTACAGACATTAGAGGTTTTCCTTATCTTTAGTGGTGTGAACAATGCGCTGCAGCCACGGCGGCGGATTGCCCAATAAAAGCTCTTGAAGTTTTACAATCGTCTCATCGATTCGATCGTTCTCTCCAGAGCGCATCGGATATATTTTAGAGGCAAGCACCATCTTCGATGCCGTCGGCCCGATCTGAGAACAATACATTATGTCTGCCTCTTTGACCGTACCGATTTTATAGGCGAGCTTTTCGTGTTCGTCTTCGATGGCATCTTGTGAACTGTCCAGTGTTTTAACGTATTCGGCACTATCTGCTGTAATACGATAAAGCTCAAAACTCTTTGACCAGCCAAAGTGCTGATTGACCGTAACGCCATCGGATGAAGCAAACGCGATAAGCACAACCTATCCTTTTTATACCGCTACTGCTTCGCGTGATTCACGCATAGCGATAGAGATATCATCACGGAACGTTTGCGGAGAAACTTCCGGAGAGAGCAACCCGCGTTTTTTACTCGAACTGATGACATACTCCGAGCTGTTAACATAATAGTCGTTGTACTCCGCCGTGTATGGCATATCCCAGACAATACACCCCTCGGTAGGACAAGCGGCCGCACAGGCAGGGGTTTCGGCATGACCGACACACTCGATACATTTTTCAGGTTTTACATAGGTAAACTCCCAATCGTCACGCGGTGAATCGCCTTCACCCGCGATTGCCGCTACCGGACACTCATCGATACACGCGTCACAGTTAATACAAGAATCAGTAATCATTACCGCCATAATTTACTCCTTGGTTGGTTTTTAATTGATACACCATCAGAACATATTCCTGAATGGCTAGACTTTATCAGTTTTTCACCTGATACAAATTATCTTTGCATTTTTCATACGAGGTAGAATCCAAAACCGGCATGAGTTTGATATCCACCGCTTTGAGAAGCAAGGTTACATTACACCCCTCACAAAGTTCCATCCGTTCAAACGCATCGGTCGTAATCAGCGAGTTGAGTTTTCCGCACGGCGTATTGACACTCACTTCACTCAAAACGACACCCTTACGAAAATGTTGCAGTTCTCCGCTCAGGTGGTTTTCGATGGAGACACTCCCCTCTTTTGCCCCTTTACAGATCGCGATGGCCGCCTCTTGGATACGGCATTCGACCTCATCACCGATACGGAGCCATTTAGGCGCTTGTGTTTTCAGCAGTTTCAATACCGTCTCTTGGGTACGCACCGTGATGCAGCTAAAAAATTCATCACTTTTAATCTCTTCCACATAGGCGGGAAATGAGTTCATAATCGACTCCTAATTACCAGAGATAAATAACAATCTTTTTATCGATGACGTTTTCAAACTGTTCCAGAATCATCCCGGCCGTCGAGGTAGGCCCCAAATGACATCCGGAACAAGCCCCTAAATAGCGCAGCCAGATTTCAGGAGTATCTCCGCCGACGTAGTTGACCAACTCTACCCCACCGCCGTCACTGGCGAGTGTAGGGGCGAGATTTTCAGCAATCACCATTTCGACTTTGGCACGCTGTGAGGATTCGTCCATCATCCGAAATCCGACATTTATGTCGGTTGCTTCGGACATATTACTGACATAGGTGAGGAGTGAATGGGCTTGGGCTTCACCGGCATGGGCAGCACGGATCATCCATTTCATTGAGTTCAACACATCCTCATCACGGAGTAAAATCCCCAGTTTGAGCTGAGCCGTGGGCATATTGGCTTCTGCCGCTACCGTGTAGTAACGGATGGATAGCGCTTTATCCGCCGTGACACCGATCCCGTTTTCATACATACCGCCCAGATAAAAGGCAGCCGTTTCATGCCCCATGGAGGCCGCACGTTCAAACAGGGTAAATGCGGTAGAGATGCTTTTGGCAACACCGAATCCTTTGACATACATGGTTCCAAGATTGACCATCGCATCCGTATTGGTATGGACCAACCCTTCCCAAATCGATTTTGCCACCGTATAATCTTTGCGATCATAGGCTGCAATCGCGTTCTCCATCAATGATTGTGCTTCCATACTCTTCTCCTCATATCGTTTTAAATTTCTACGCAAATCGCTCATCGCCTCGTCATAGGTATCTCCATACCCTTTGACTTCCGGAAAATCGCAGCTGTATATCTCATAACCGTCCCCCTCTTCGTTGCTGAAATAGTGATAATGGGTTCTGAGATTATCCATCGCATACTCTTTTTTAGAAAGATACTTTGCAATTGCCGTTCTCAAACAAAGAATGAAAAATGCATTAATCCCTGTAATTCATCAAAGGAGCAGCGATGTTAGCAATCCCTGTAGAATCCGATTCACCGGGTACGATGAGCACAAAGCTGTTTGGCAATGCCAAATTTTTTGCGTTCGTCGATCCTATCACCAAACAAAGTACCATCATCACCAATGAAGGGTGCGGCAACGGTATCCAAACAGCGAATTATCTTCTCGAACGGGGAGCGACTTCAGCCGTCTACGGCTTTTTGGGAGATGGTCCGTTTCACGTTATGGTACGCGGCGGAATGCAAGTCTATTGGTTAGGATCTGAGACAATGGCGCTGAGTGAAGCCATCGACATCACCCTGACACAAAGCCTTGTCCGGGTCACTCCTGAAAATGCCTCTGAGTATCTTGATCCGGGCACTGCCGCAGGTGCGTGTGAATGCGGGTGTACCCATGGCTGAGATCATCACTAACGAAATGGAAGAGATACGCCGTCTCATCGTTGAAACCGTGGCCAAACGCAATGCGTTAAAACTCGAAATGGAACATTGGTACGAGAGCAACTCCAAACGCTTTCCCAGCACGAACGAACTCATCACCGTCGATTCGACGCTGAGCGAGCTTGACAGCCACTATAAGCGGCTGTGGGATTACCATAACGGCAGATCAAGAGCCTCATGAGCAGTTTCTCCTCTTCTGCACGCCTCCTCACCGATATCGGTGAGATTGAGCAGTATCGCCGTATTTTGGATAAAGACAGTCTCAAAAGCGGAGAACCTCATTGGGCCAGTATGGGGAAAAATACGATCACCCTCTTTCAGGTGCTGATCGATCAGGATTTGACCCATTTGGTGATGGTATTACGCCACTATCCCAAATACATCGAAGCGGTATGTGAACATTTTCGCTACGCCTACAGCTACAGTGAAAACAGTGCCAATATCGATGCGGCGTCCGATCTCTTAGAGATGGGGGAACCTTATTTTACGAAACAGTTTGTCCGTAACGTAATGCGCAAATTACCCCGTATAGAGAGTGATGATCGTGATGCATTGCAGCACTTTTTAGAGCGGCTCAATGAAAACCAAAACCGCTGGCATCCGATCATCACGATGCATTATCGCCATAGTATTAAACGTCTGATCGATACGTCGTCTCTACACCCCCTGCAGCGGATCGTGTTAGAGAAAAAAATCGCTTCCATCCGTGAAGTGATTACCTATGATTACGAAGCGAGTGATCGGGATTCGAACCTTGACATCCCTTACATGACATAGATTCTGCCCCGATGGGGCAAGCTTCAGTGCCATAGCGGCTAGCGCAGCATAAGGGATTTTATTCCTTGTGCGTTTAAATCAAAATAGAAGGAGTTAATGATGAATGAAAATCTAAAAAGCGAAGTATTAAAACACGCGCGAAATGCATTTGAAAGAGCCTGTACCTTGCGTGAAAACGAACGAATCGAAGTCTATGTGTATGACGGAGCAGTCAAAACCAGCGATGTTTTGAGCGAAGATGAAAAAATCGTCTATAGCCCCAATCGCGTATTATGTTATCAAGTGTGGGGGCACGATTACCTCGAAGAGGAGATCCGTGCATGGATCGACCATGCCCGATTGGAAATCAGCCCAAAACCGCTCGAAGAGAGCATCATCGAGACACAAAATAAAGTTGCCGCATCCAAAGGGATAAGTCCGGATGAAATTAGCTCCTATGAAATATTCGCCAACCTCCGAATGGATCAGCTGGAGCAAATTGAACACGCCATTATCGAATACTGGTGGGACAACAAAGAGATCGAAAACGCCAAATCGTTGGCGCTGGAGCAGATCAACGATGCATTGCGGAGTATGGAAGGATGATCCTCACCCTCCACTCCAGTGACAAAATTGTCCATGTCGATATCACGGCCGATCAGTTTATGGAGCTTCGTAATCCAACCATCACTACCAATGAAATCGAAAAAATTGCCTCACATTGCGGTGTCGACTCCAAAATACTGATCCAATACGCGGCAGATTTACAAAAGTCAGCCAAAGAGATGGTGGAAATCGATGGTTCGTGCGATTACAGCGACCATCTCTAATCAAAGATTACCAAAGCTCTCCCAAACGGCACCTTCGCTTTTCGAGACAATGCCCATAACACTTCATAGTTCGGCGGGATACGGGGGTATGAGCCTTCACCGTCGGTAAAATAGAGGAGCATCATCGTCATCGGCAGATTGGCTTCGACGTAATCGAACGTCGGGCGATAGTCGGTTCCCCCTCCCCCTTTGAGCCGAAAATCCATCTTATCCCCGCTGATAAAGGTATGATGGGCGTGCACCTTCGCATCGGCGATGATCAGTTCGATTTTGACCGAGGGGAAGTTTTGCATGATCGTTTTAAACTCCTCCATAAATGCCCCCAGCAGCGCATCATCGATCGAACCGCTCGTATCGATAGCGACACAGAGGCTCAGGGTATCGCTGGTGAGCGATGGGAGGGCGATACCGCGATGGATGTGCTTTTTATTCGGAGGCATAAAGGCGTAGTTGTTGCGCATATGACGGTTTACAGCGTTATAGAGTTCAAACCGCCAATCCACATCGGCGGCTTTCACCTTTTTCCCCAATCGCTCCAACCCTAGCGGCATAGCCCCTTTACGCTGTGCCACCTCCTGCGCGATCGACGCGGCGTATTGCCACTGTGATTCATCAGCAGCATCCATTTGATCCGCAATCCCATCGATGTTGGCAAATTCACCCGCATCATCGGCTTCTTGGGACATAGTGTCTGATTGTGAGGCTCCTTCAGCGCTCTGCTCAAACGCATCCCCTTCACCGAGTTCGTGATCATTTTTCAACGCATCGTAGATCTCTTCGGCGTACATCCCCTCATACTCTTTGTTGTAATTCGCCCCTTGAGGGATAACCAAACCGCTTTTAGAGAGGAGATTGTTGATAGCATAATCGGTCGCTAACTGCCACAGCCGTCCTCTGCGGTTAAGTTTGCGTTGCTGATGGGCAAGAACATGGTGCATCACGGCGTTGGTGAGGATAAACATCACCTCCTCGACGCTTCGACGTTCTAAAAACTCTGCATTGTAGATAAATCGTTTCCCGTTACTGGCATAGCCGGAGAGATCCTCACTGGGTTCAAAATTCAACCGTGAAGCAAGCATCCCGAAATAGGGGTATTTAACGGTTAAGAGAGATTTAGCTTTGAGAAGCAGTTGTTCAGATAACATTATCGTAAGAGTGTGTTGAACTGTCGCATCCACAACGGCCAGCTCTCAACATGATCGAGTTCGATTTTACGCGCACGGAGATCTTGGATAATCATCACCGCAAACTCGCCGGGGAGTTTCAGTGTATAGGTGATGAGATTGTTCAGCTTTTTGCTCCCCGTATAGTCATTTACCCGCATTGTGAGTGCCGTGCTGAGGATATGAAGCGCAGAAGGGTCACTCGGTACATCGGTACATGTTCCCTCCATGATCGCGTCTAAATCAGGAAGCTGTGAGGCGACCATGCGAAAGCCAAGATACGATGCCGCCAACTCCTCTCCTATCGCTCCGCTCACCATCGCCATCACCAAATCCGCTTCGGGGTCTGAGGCCATAATATCATCCACATACTGCCATGTACGCGGCGTGGCAAACGACCGACTCTCCGCATTAAAAACAAACAATGCATCGGGACGGTGGGATATATAGGCGATGATGGTAGGGTCAATCCCTGAGCTTATCGCCCAGTTTCTCCAATCCTCGACATTCGCCTCCATCTCCAGATGGACAAAGCGGTTCGCCAACGGTGCCGCCATCCGAAACACAACCCCCCGATCGCTCTCACGGTTCCCCGCCGCGACAATCGCCCACCCCTCCGGCAGGCGGTATTCGCCGATTTTACGGTCTAATATTAACTGATATGCAGATGCCTGAACCATCGGTGCGGCGGTGTTAAGCTCATCGAGAAACAAAATCCCCCGCTCTTGCGTCCCATCGGGCAAAAATGCCGGAGGTGCCCAGATCGCCGTGTCATTTTTAGAGTTAAAAAATGGAATCCCTCGAAGGTCAGTCGGATCGAGAAGCGATAAACGCAGATCGATAAACCCGATCCCAGCTTCACGTGCGATCTGTGCAACGATGGAAGATTTCCCGATCCCCGGAGGACCCCATAAAAAGACGGGAACTTTGCGCTCACACAGATGAGCGAGGGAACGTTTGGCACTTTGAGGGTTCATTATAATTATCCTTCACGATATTTTGGATAATAATGCATTTATTGTGCGAAAAAGGTAGAACAGGAATTGTATTGAGAGAGCTATACAATCTAGAAGGAACCCCACATGTCTATCCAAAGCTACATCGCCGACAACAAACTCGAATGGATGATCGTTTACAATGCGCCGACCGATGCGTACAAATACGCCTATCGCGGATGCCTTATCGTCACCGAGGGTAAAGTGATCACTGCGGACAAAAGCCTCCCACCGAAAGATATCGTCAAACAAGTCCTCCTCGCTACCAACAGCGATACAATCGATTTCTTGGCACTAGAGCTTCAATCTTTGGATCTTTTTGAACCGTTTGTTGCAAAATACAAAGAGTTTTTAACTCCTGAGGGGAAATACCTCCTTTTCGTCTCTGACATTATCGGAAAAGGGTCATTCGTTTATGAAGGAATTACTTTTCATACCTTTGCATTGGATGAGAGTTCGGTATGGAATGACTTGCTCGATATCGCGGATCTCTCAAAAGGGGATTTGAAAAAGATGTCGGATAAAGAGAAAATCGATGCCGTTGCAAAAGAGATCCTACGCAGTAATCTCCGTTTGAGTGAAAAAACGTATGAAGAGATCAAATCGCTGCAGCGTGGTGGAAAAGCCTCTTTCGGAGCGGTATAATAAACTTCTCCCCTTCGGGGGAATACACCCCCTCTCTTACGTATAAAACGCTTTTGAAACTAACACTCCGCTAACACTCTTCCTATAAACTTTTACTATCTTAAAAAACAAAGGATACCCATGAAAAAGGTAGCAGCTGTATTACTCATTGTTGGAGCGTTAGCTTCTAATGCTTTTGCACATCATCCTTCGCCATCTGATAATGCCGGAGGGAATATGAGTTCATCCTCAGGGCATTTGACCAATAGTTATCCTGCAGAACTATATGGAGATGAGTACCTATGAAAAAAATTTTATTTTTGGCAGTAGCCGGTTTTTTAACAATGGCGTCAGCACATCATATGGCAAAATCGGATGTTGCCGGTGTTAATATCGTCGAATGGTCTCCTCATTTGCTGATGGAGTTTTAATCCCGTTTTATCCTCTTCCTCGCTCTCAAAAGGGGGCAGAATCTTTGTGACTCTGCCCCCTTCATGAAAATGTTATTCCGCCCTCTTTTCCAAACACCCTTTTTCCATACAGTTAATCTTCGGCATCGGTTCGACATAACGCTCCAGTACTTCAGAAACTCTATTTTCATCAAATCCGCACAGTTTTTCAGCTCCGATAATCATCAGCGGACGGCGAATCAAAATCGGATTGGACATCAAAAGCTCCATTGCCTCTGCTTCATTCAACGCACTCGGAGTTATCTCACCGTTTTTAATCGCGGGGGCGGCAGGATTAAACCACTCCGCTACCTTTTTATCCCCCATAAAACTGCGTAGTGCCTCAACGTCTAATCCGTGTTCGAGTAGATTACGCACGATAAGGATACATCCGCTTTGTCGCAAGAGCTGTTTTTGTTTCGCATTCGCGGCACAAAAAGGTTTTTCATAAAATACGACTAGCTTGACCATTACTCTATCCCGATAACCGCACGTCCGCGACGGTTGAGATAAAACGTATCGTATCCATCATCCCCGACACTCATACACTCACCCAAATACCCTTCATCATAGAGCTCAGACATGATATTTTTGACCTCGGTCTTATCCATCTGAGCGTATTCGGCGATATCATCCGATTCATAGATATTGTATTCCCACTCATCACTGAGATTAAAGATGGTTTTCATCACTTTGAGTTTCTCTTCACTCACGGGATATCCTTTAGTTGGGCTATTTGTTTGTGCAGTACAATCGCTTGCAAAGGGTGCAATTTCTCACGTGCAATCCACTGCTCAAACTCTAAAACATAGTGTTCTTTTATAACTTTATGCAACTTTTGTGCTTGGGCTGTCAATTCACTCAAAAGTGACTTCGTCTCATCAAAAGTTAGTTCTTTGATGGGCTTCAATCGCCGAATTGACCCCTCACACAATTTCTCATCAACAAACCCCTTCGCCATCTCTAAAAACTGCGATGCGCGTAGCGGCGTTGCGTAGTTTTCGTTCCATATACGACCGTTGATCATCTGATCACACGCCTGATCTATAAAAACAGGGTAAAGGTCCAATACCTCCAGCAGTTCGCAAAAATCATTATCGACGAGGGCACGAAAAAGCATTCGGCTACGGTTGCGTATATGACGGCGTAAATCGGGATTTTCGATGACAGAGGAGTTAAGACGCGTAAATCGTTCCAATGCCCCTAGCCTAGAGTGATTAAAGGCCATAATCGCGACATCGGTATTCCGATCACCCACTTGGAGTGGATGAGAGCCGCTGGGACGGTGAAATGCCCACAACAGCCGCGCTTCATCATCAGGATGGTCTAAATAGATCGAATCCCCCTGCGCTTCGAAATCCAAATCGTCTTTCAGGGTTTCAATGTGCTCACGATATGTCAAAGTAGACGACGTCTCCATAGCGCTCAAACCTTTTCAAATTTTTTTTCTCACTCAATAAAAACAGTGTCTGCATTGCAGGGGCTTTGTCTACTGTGAAATATCCGTCGCTCAGGATCACCGAGAGATTTTTCTCCCCTGCATGGGTGTTTAGATACTCTAAAACGGGTCCAAATTGCGTTCCGCCGTTCCCTTTTGCAAATTTAATATTAGGTAATATTGATTGTGCGTCGTAGCTCTTTATCTCTTCACCATACACCCGCTCATCGAACGGGATCACACTCACCTCGAAATCATGACTCATTCGAACGATGGAGTCGATAATCCCTAAAAATCTAGCAAATACGTCCCCCGTAATACTCATAGAACGATCCAAAAAGATAAAAAAGCTCAAACGGTTACGATCATATCGGTATCCGGGAAGATAGAGCCCCTGATGGATAAAACGGCGGTTAGGGTGAGAGAAATCGGACTCTTTATCGAAAAAGCTCTCCGACATATAGGCATGCAACAGCGTATGCAGATCGATGGAGGGTTTCGTAATCTCATCGAACATCTCCAGCAGCGATGCAGGGATGTTCCCCTGCTTCCGCGCTGAGCCCATCGCTTGGATAATCAGTGCATCGAGTTCTTCCTCGGCAACCTGCGTATCTCCTTCATGCTCTATAATGTCCATCTTTTGTTGAGTAGGGTTATCTTCCGATTGCTGCCCCTCTCCTTCATCGCTCTCACGGTAAAGGGCATGGTACACCTCCTCTACACTTTTGTCGCGAAACGACTCAATCACTATCGCCTCTTCGTCCGCTGATCCGACACGCTGAAAATCACTCAGGAGCAATCCGATCACGATGTCACAACTGCGATTCCATGTCGGCTTTTCCCGTCCACGCATACGAAATGGGTGTTTGAGGAGGATATGGAGCAGTACGTGGGCATAGAGGTATTTAAGACGGGCATCATCGTAGCCCATCGTTTTCGTCTCATCGACACGGATACTCACCCCGTCGGTCTCGAATAGCATGTGAGGATTGGTTTGTATTTTGTGAGGGATAGAGAGTGCTAGGACACTTAAAAAAGGGTGATCAAAGAGGAACTGTACTCTTATCTTCTCCAGTCTCTCGTTAAAGGATATAGTCGCCATACCGTCCGATCCACTCATCAAACTCGGCGCACTCTGCGATAGAAGCATCTTTAACAATCGCATCTTTGATCAGCATCACCCCAAACTCGGTTGGCAAAATTTGGGCGAAACCGAACAGATGTTTCGAGGCTTCTGAGCCTCCGGAAAAGAGTTCCACCATTGCCGAAACGAGCGCATAGAGCAATGCCGGTTCGCTTTTATCGATAGCGGGATATTCACCGCGATAAATCGCCCCGACATCAGGGAGTTTTTCGTACACTTTGACATACGAAAGAAACTCGATCCCTGCTCCGTATCCGATCAAACCGTAGATGATAGGAGAAATACGGGCAGTGTCACTGGAGGTTTTAAGGACATTGGAGAGCATATGGTAACTGCGCGGTGTAGCAAAAGCAGGGTTAGCGTCATCTTCGCTGACAGGCTCAGAGGTGAGCAGATCGGGGCGAAATCCCAAAAATCCGATCACAAACGAGTGCAATCCCTCACGGATGGCAAAGAGTTTAAAATCCTCGAACCGTGCCTCGACACTAAGATGCACCATCCGGTTCGCCAGCGGTGTCGGGAGACGAAATACAACACCACGATCAGATATGCGGTTCCCTGCACAGATAATCCGCCATCCACTCGGTAACTCATACTCCCCCATTTTACGGTTGAGCACCAGCTGATAGATCGCCGCTTGTACCGAAGGGGGGGCCGAGTTAAGCTCATCGAGAAATAAAATCCCCTCACTGTTATCATCTTTCGGAAAAAAGATCGGAGGCATCCACACCGTCTGTTCATCCCGTATAGCGGGTACTCCACGCAGATCGACGGGATCCATTTGGGATAATCGGACATCGACGAGTTCGAGACGGTGTTTTTTTGCCACTTCGGCAACGATGTACGATTTGCCGATCCCCGGACTGCCGTGGATAAAGACGGGGATATCGGCGCCAATGAGGGTATCGAGATGGGTATAGAGTTCAGTAGTCGTAATTGATGGGGTCTTCATGCACTTGCCTCCGCGATCAGGCAGGTAAAGCAGTGTTCCTGATCGTTACAGCTTGCACACGCCGGGGCAACTTTTCCGATCGCATCATAGAGGAATTTTTTCCAGAGTTTGTCTTTAGGTTTGAGTTCCGCCAAATGTGGAAAATGTTGGGACATATAAGCACCCATTTGTGTACGGCTTTTGAACCCTAAATCTTGATAAAGATGGTTCATCTCCAGTGATTTTCGGGCAATGAGCGGCGCGATGACGTAGCGTGCTTCCTCATCAATCGCATATTTTTTTAAATAATTTTCAATTTCGTGTTTCATCATATCAAGTTCATTCATGGTATCAATCTCCCTCACCCGTCATCCTCGGACTCGATCCGGGGATCCATCTTAAAAAAAGAGCTGGATTCACCCCGATGGCACTTTGCCCGCTTTCGCGGGAATGACAGAAAATATAAACAACCAATGCAATTTTTAATCTAGATAGTCATCTCTATCATTTTGCCCATCGCGATCTCGGAGGCTTCTCGCCCAAAAGCGACACACGCATCGAGTTCCTCTTCGCTTGGGATCAGTTTCACTTTGAGAGGTTTGAGAGGGAGACGAAATTTGAGCCCTTTAAGCCGCTCATGAAGCATCTCCGGTGCTTCCCCCGTCCATCCGTACGAACCGAACGTCGCCCCGATCTTCCCTGTACGTTCCAGATACGCCATGCAGGAGAGCAGATCCCACGCCGGCTTCACCGCATCCCCGTTAATCGTGGGTGAACCGATCAAAATCGCATCGGACTCTTCGAGCAGCGTAATCATGTTCGATTCATCGAGTGAGGCGAGATCGTACATACTCGCCCGTATCCCCTCGACGCTATCGGCTCCTTCGGTAATTTTTTCCGCCATTTTATGGGTATTGTCATAACTGGAGATGTAAAAAACCGATAGCATTTTGGTGTTAAATTCATTTTTGCGAAACCGTGCTTCCGAACTCCATCTAGCGTATTTATCGATATATCCTTGGGGGTTACTCCGTAATATCGGCCCGTGCAGCGGTGCAATCAGATCAATGTCAAACACCTTGTAGAGATTGAGGGCTTGAAGGACAAAAGGCTTAAACGGACGCATAATGTGATCGTAGTAGTAATGAAACGCATACGAAAAATCGCCGACGAGATCATCAAACAACCGTTCATCATAATAGTGACTTCCGAACACATCGCCGCTAAAGAGGAGCTTCTCTTCGTGCAGATAACTGCTCATCGTATCGGGCCAGTGCAAAAAAGGGGTCATGATAAACTCGATCGTTTTATCCCCTAGAGAGATGGTTTTTCCTGCCGTTGCGATCTCATAGGGGATATCGGTTTTGATGATCCCTTTAAGCATCATTACCGCGCGTCCTGAGATGATAAGCTGTGCTGCGGGTGCTCGTTCCATCAGTTCGATCAATGCTCCCGAATGATCGGGTTCGAGATGGTGCAATACGATGTATTTGATTTCATCATAGGTACATACCCTCTCCAAGCGTCCGAAAAAATCATCTGAAAACTCTTTTTTAACCGTATCCATTACGGCTACACCCTCTGAACCCCGCACGACATAACTGTTATACGAACTCCCGTTCGCCGTTTTCATAATGATATCAAAAGTACGGATTTTAGGGTCAAATGCACCGGTAAAGTAGACACCGGGTTTTATTTCAACAATAGGGGGAAGCATCTGCATCCTTATGGAATCTTTTGAATTCCAGATGCATAAACCATTCGAGCTTACAATGATCGAAAAACTTTCAACATGCAATCTAAGCTATAATTCGCATAATAAAAGAGAATACTCTTTCTAACCGAGGGAAAACCATTGCAGAGCGAAGAATTGATTGTAAAAAGCGCAAAACACCTACGCGGTCTTTTGAGTGAGGCATTTCATCACAGTGATTCAGAAAATGCCGTTGTCGTGTATGACACACGGTGTCTGATAGCGACACTTTTGATGGAGGGGTACAAACGCGCCCTCCCCCATGCACGGTTAATCAATTTTGACGAACATGAGCCACAAGAGGTTCGGGCTTTGTTAGAAGCTCTGAACCCCTCGGATTTGGTGGTATTAATCCAATCGACCAATTTCCGCCTCGATGCGTTTCGCTTGCGTGTCGAGCTCTTTAAACTTAAACTCAAAGTGATCGAGCATCCCCATTTGAGCCGTATGTCGGACGATGAAGCGTCGTATTTTATCGATTCATTGGAATATGACAAGGAGTATTACCGTCCTCTCGGACGCGCCCTCCAGTCTAAAATAGACAATGCTCCAATGGGGGTACTCGATAGCGGAGGAGAACTGCTAACCTACGGTTCACCGTTCGAGCCATCAAAAGTCAACATCGGAGATTACACGGGGATGACGAATTGGGGCGGACAGTTCCCGCTGGGGGAAGTGTTTACCGAAGCGCAAGACCTTAGAGCCGTTCACGGACGGGTGAAAATCTATTGTTTCGGGGACGTGACATACAAAATCAACACTCCCGAAACTCCTATCACCCTTATCATCGAAGAGGGGCAAGTCGTAGCATGCGAAAACTCGACTCCTGCATTTGATCTAATATTATCTAATATACGACGAGATGAGGGGGGAGTCGTTTGGATACGAGAACTCGGATTCGGACTCAACCGAGCCTTTAGCAAAACACGCACGGTAGCCGATACGGGAACCTATGAGCGGATGTGCGGGGTTCATATATCGTTGGGGGCGAAACACGGCACCTACGGAAAACCGGGATTTAAACGCCGAGACGGCCTCTATCATGTCGATGTATTTGCCGATACCCATACCTTTTCGCTAGGGGATGAAGTAATCTATAGAGATGGGGCTTTTGTGATTTAAGCTGTAGATTCAAACTATTAAGCCATGAATAAATTCAAAGACAAATAGATTATTTGCTATAATCGTTTTCATGAATAAAGAACAAATCTTAGATTATCTTAGAAATGTCAAAAGCACGTATGCACAAGAGGGGTTTTTGATAGAAGCCCTTTTCGGATCATACTCACGTGACGATGCGGATGTGAAAAGTGATATCGATATACTCGTCGAAGCCACACCACAATTCGCCTCTAAATACGGTTTTCAAGCCTTTGAACGTATCCGTCAAATTCAAAATGAACTTAGCAATGCACTCGGCGCAAAAGTCGATCTAGCGGATCGTACAGGTATGGGGAAAACAGCCAAAAAATTTATCATTGATCGGGCAATTTATGTCTAAAGAGTCGATCAGTAAAATTTATCTCGTTCTCGAAAAAATCGAATACATCGAAAAGATTGTTGAGGAGGCAGGAAATATAACAAGAGCTTTGGAAGATGCCGTTACCAAACGCCCTGCGATTTTGATGCATCTCACCGCTATTGCAGAACAATTCAATAAACTCAAACTCGAAAATGCGACCCATATCCTTGAAGCATTTGATGTCGAAGATATAAAAGGTATTTACGATGTTCGTACCTATATTGCTCATGATTACGAAGGGGTAAATCTCGCCATTATCGAATGGATCATCCGGAATGGATTACCTAAATTCAAAACACTCTGTCAGAATGTTATTAATCAAAACACGATTGTCTAATTCACCCGCAGTTTCGTCCGTCCCGTAAAGAGCTTCAAAAAGTCGTAGATATCGCTCAGAAAAAAAGCACGGGTATCCTGATGCTCGAAGCGCTGAAGCCATGCACGTTCTTGGTTCAGGATCCCCCGACACGGAACCACAAACTCTTCGCGCGGTAAGAGCGGCTTGAGCATTCCGCAATCGTTGATCGCATGAACCACCGCATCGAACAGTTCATCGAGTCGGTCATCTTCATCGTAATGATACAATTTACCGTCCATTTTGTAAAAACGGTAAATTCCCAATATCTCGTGCGCTTTGTCGATTTCACTCATAGTATTCCTTTATACGGCATTGCGTGGGTGTCAGCTACCGCTTCGTTGGTAACATTTCCATCATAGGTGTTTAATGCACCTCTATAAATTTCATCGCTCAACAGAGTATCCATCGGTGTCGAAGCGATTTTAATCGCATACGGCAAGGTAGCATTGCTCAGAGCAACCGTCGAGGTACGAGGATACATCCCCGGCATATTGGCGACACAATAGTGGACAATCCCCTCCACTTCGAACGTCGGATGCGAATGGGTTGTCGCATGAGAGGTCTCAAAACATCCCCCCTGATCGATCGAGACATCGACCAAAACCGTCCCTTTTTTCATCAGGCTCAGCATATCACGGGTAATGAGTTTCGGTGCTTTCGCCCCCGGAAGCAGTACCGTCCCGATAATCAAATCAGCCGTTTTAATACACTCAACTATCGAATCATGGGTAGAGTAGAGCATCGTTACATTGGGTGCCATCACATCACGCAGATAGGTGAGCCGTTCGGTGTTGATATCCATCATAACCACCTCAGCACCCAAACCTGCCGCAGCATCGGCGGCCGATTTACCGGCGACCCCTGCTCCCAGCACCAAAACACGGTTGCGCTCTACCCCGACGGCACCGCCGAGAAGCCGTCCGCTTCCCCCAAAGTAACGTCCCAGATGAACCGCGCCGAACAGTGTCGCCATTCGTCCGGCAATCTCACTCATAGGCTCTAACAACGGTAACCGACGTCCTACTCGCAAAGTTTCATACGCCAATGCCGTAATTTTTTTCGCACACAATACTTCGGTAAGCCGTTTATCCGCCGCAAGATGAAGATAGGTAAACAGTATCTGTCCCTCTTTTAAACGGCTATATTCAGCCTCTATCGGCTCTTTGACCTTGAGGATCATATCGGCACCCGCATACACATCATCTGCACGCTCTACCAATACGGCACCCGTATTGAGGTACTGTGTATCCTCAAAACCGCTGCCCAAACCCGCACCGCGTTCCACCATGACACTATGACCGGCTTTGATACACTCCAAAACCCCTGATGGGGTCATACCGACACGAAATTCGTCCGTTTTAATCTCTTTTGGTACTCCGATAATCATACTTTTCCCCCTATCGCTACTGCATAGATCAGTGGCTTTTTGGACCAGCGTGAGGCTTCTTCATCATAAAAAGCTCCGATTCCACTGCATCCGATGTTGTGATGTTCACACATCCTATAAAGCTCTTGCGCATAGATCCCCGCTTCGATATGAGACTCTGCACAAAAATATTCCGCAAAAATCAATACTACCATATTTGATCCTGAAATAAAACGCTGATCTAAAAGCAGATGGACTATTTCAGAATTAAAATTTCCCCTCACGGCACATTCCCCGTTACGATACAAACCCGGTTGCATAGCGTGTGCCTGAAAGATAAAGGGTATGATCTCCAAAGAATAGGGACTGGGTGTCGACATGAGTTCTCGCATAACCGTATCATGCATACCATTTGGATAAAACTCTCGTGCGCTTCGGCGTGATCGGTTAATGGAGTCAAAATCTTCATAGATAATAGTTTCTGGGATTTCGGTATAGACAGCCGTCGTTTTTACAGCTCCCATAAGTGCTTCTAACGTCTCCGTATAGTCGGTCGGCTGTACACGCATAAGAGGTGACTTCAGTACTTTAACGCTCCGTTCACCCATCTCTCCTATACCATAAACCGCCCCGATCACCTCATCCTCTCCCATCCCCAACATCGTACTCAATCGTTCGTTTACAGACATTTTTGTCAAAGAGAGCCCAAAATGTCGTACTGAAGCACAAAGGGCATGGATCTGATGTCCCAGATCGAGATAGAGATAACGCCATGCGCGCAGAGCGTATTTCCAGGAGGATCGAAACGGCACCAGTGTGAGGATCACGATCACTCCGCTAAAGCGCTTCTCCATTCCGACGTAAGGTTCTATCCCCTCCCCTGCGATCTCTCGGATCAAAACCAGCTCTTCATGCAAAACATCGAGATGATAAATACCGCTGAGCAACCCTGTGACATTGCGAATCTGTACATAGATTTCGATCGGATGGAGATTGCCTGCGGAGGGGACATTGAGACGGCGATAGGGTCTTTGCGCAATCGTGTGTTCATCGGTGATACATCGTGTCTGTGCAAGCCACTTTAGCGATGGATGATCCCTCAAAGCTACACGATAGCAAAAATGGGGGTACTGTTTAAAAGAGGCGGGTTGCGACTCCCAATCCAAAAAAGATTGTTTAGCAGCAACCCACTCACGGGTCAGGAGGGTTTGTTCACGCACTGCGCAGTTGGTTAAACACGTCGCGGTTGCTGGTTAGTTCTATCGCACTAAACCCGTCTTCATTATGGAGTTTCGCATCCGCACCGAGACTAAGCAACATTTTGACGCACTCCAGACGCGAAGCCGATGCTGCGTACATCAGCGCCGTAGTCCCCTCTTCGTTCGTATCGTTGATATCAGCTCCCGCTTCTACCAAAAGACGGATGACTTCCGGTGATGCCGCATAGCAGGCGTTAAAAAGGACCCCGTTATAATCATGATTTACGGCATACAAATCGGCACCCGCTTCGATGAGGCGTGATACCATCATCGCATTCCCCTCTAACGCGGCCAGCAGCAGCGGAGTATTGCCGTTAAATCCGCGATATTCGAGATCATCGGGATGGAAGCCTCGTTCATTTAGCCATGTAATGTATTGTTCTACCATTGTTTATTCCTTAGGTTAGACTGCCACGCTATGCTCGCAGTGACGTCATTGCGAACGAATGTGAAGCAATCCAAAAATATTACACACCCATCCAGTTTTCGTGGTCATGCCCTTTTTTCTTGAAGTTGGCCGCTTTATCGACCGCTTCAATACATTTATCGTAATCAACTTCGTCGGTGATCTCGGCAACAACCTCTTTGTAACTGATCATCCCCTCTTGGTCGATGACGAATACGGCTCGGGCCAGACGATCTTTGAGTTTTCCCTCGGTAATGAGAAGACCGAACTTTTTCGCAAAATCACGGTTGGTATCGATCACGACATCGGCAGCATCGATCCCCTCCCGCGCAACAAAATCGTTCACAAATTCCGAATCATCGGTCGTCACCATCACGGTTTTGAGCTTTTTGAACTGTTTGATGAGATCGTTAAATTTTTTAGCCCCCAGCGAGCACACTTCGGTTTTCAATGAGGGGATGGCAATCAGCAGCTGCGCCGTAGGGGCAATCATCCCGATGACGTTTTGGCTCCCATCGAGGTTAGTGACACGCGCGGCCGGTGCTTCGCGCCAAATAGTCATCTCTTTCCCCTCTAAAGGGGTCGGTGTTCCATGAACAGTAATTTGCATAGTCTCTCCTTAATGGATTATTTTTAGAATATAGTGCAAAAACAGTTCTATAAATTGCCTATTTTTTATCCACATGAATGTCAGTTCTTTGTCGCTATATGTACTACAATTACCCTACAACTTAAGACAAAAGATTTTGAAATGATGACGTTCGATGCTAACATCCCTAATCGTGAAGAGTGCCAAACCTGTGCATTGACTTTCGCCTATAAAGAGATCAATCTCCTTTATGAAGTCGCCGTGATGCTCACCAGCACCACCGAAATCAATGAGAGTATTGAAAAGGCGATGCGTCGTCTGAAACAGCACGGCTATTTGGAACGGTGTGCCCTATTTCGTAAAAAAGAGGACGCGAATGAGCTGGAGTTGTTGGTATCCATTGATTTGGAGCCGTATCAGAAAAAAGTGGCAACCTACCGTTTCGGCGAAGGGGCTACCGGACTTGCCGCCAAAAGCAAAGAGCCGATCGTCATTGAAAATATTCATAACAACATCAACTATCTCAACAAAATGGGAAATATTTCGACCCAAATGGTCTCCTACGTCGCGGTACCGCTCCTCCAAGACGAAGAGGTTATCGGCGTCATTTCCGCCAATATCGGTAAAAACAGCCCCCTTAATTTTGATGAGATCGTCCGTATGCTTACTATCGTCGGATCACTTTTCGTCGGATCCCTCAAAGCTCAGCAGACGATCAAACAAGAAAAAGAGTCCTTAAGTGAACTGAAAACCTACTACAAAGAAGAGATGCAAAAAGATTACAAATTTGAAAACATCGTCGGACGTTCTACCCGGATGCAGCAGGTTTTCGGGATGATCAACACCGTTGCCCCGACCGATGCGACGATTTTGATTCGCGGAGAGACGGGGACAGGGAAAGAGCTGATTGCAACGGCCGTCCATAATCTCAGCCGCCGCCAAAACGGCCCTTTTATCAAACTCAACTGTGCCGCCATCAGCGAGACACTGCTGGAGAGCGAACTCTTCGGACACGAAAAAGGGGCATTCACCGATGCACGTGAAATGCGAAAAGGTCGCTTTGAGCTTGCCGATGGCGGTACCCTCTTTCTCGATGAGATCGGCGATATTACCCCCTCACTCCAAGTCAAACTGTTACGGATTTTGCAAGAGCAGGAATTTGAGAGGGTCGGCGGAAACAAAACGATCAAAACCAATGTCCGGCTCGTCGCCGCAACCAACCGTAATTTAGAGGAGATGGTACGCAAAGGAGAGTTTCGGGAAGATCTTTTCTACCGTCTCAATGTTATCCCGATCAACCTTCCGCCGCTACGGGAACGGTACGAAGACGTAAAACTCCTCATCGAGCACTATCTCCACCGATTCATGAAAGAGCACCGCAAAACCATGCACTTTACAAAAGGGGCAATGGAGTTGCTGCTCGGTTATCCGTGGCCGGGGAATATTCGTGAACTTCAAAACACGATGGAGCGCATCGTCCTGATCTGTCCGGATGGAGAGATCCAACCGGAGATGCTGAGCCATGTATTGCCGTTTAATTATCAAAAGCTCTACATGCAGCAGCCTGAAGTTCCAGCTATCCCAACACCGCCTGTGAACACTTATGCCATACCTGATTCACACTCTATTCCCGCTTCCAATGGACCGGTAACCCGAAAAAGCCTCCAGGAATTGGAAAAAGAATCGATCATTCAAGCGTTGGTAGATTCTCATGGAATCCAGACCAAAGCGGCACGGGCTCTAGGAATGAGTGCACGCCAGATCGGGTATAAAATCAAACAGTACGGAATCGAGCTCTAAAGGTTTCCGATTCGTACGCTATTTTTCCCCTCCGCTTTAGCACGATAGAGTCCTCTGTCCGCACGTTCGATCACCGCTTCCAGGGTATCATGCGGTTTTATCAAGGTTAAACCGAAACTGCACGTCAGATGTGAAACGGTTTTAAACGTATGCCGCGCAATGCGGATACGGATTTGTTCAGCTACTTTCACGGCCATTGCAGGATCGGAGTAACGTAAAAGAATTGCAAACTCTTCTCCGCCCCAGCGAATGAAGAGATCGGATTTTCGGATGGAACGACTCACCAATACCGTTAATTCTTTAAGGACCGAATCGCCGATATTATGGCCGTAGGTGTCATTAATAATTTTAAAATCGTCAATATCGAGCATCACCAAAAACATGGTAACCCCATAACGCTCATCAACTTTCTGGTGCGCTTGAAATACCTCTTCGAGCAAGCGTCGGTTGCCGATCCCTGTCAGCGTATCGGTGGTTGCCAATTTCAATAGCCCCTGTTCCCCCTCTTCGACCAATCCCATCAAAGAATGGAGCATATGGTATTCATGTTTGATAAGCGGAGTAAGCTGCGTATAACACAAGGCGAGAAGATGCCGTTTGTCGATTACCCCGACCACACCGTCAGCGTCGTGTGTCACAACGATCTTCTCATAAAGTGCATGATTCATCGCATCAAGAACATCTGCAATACTCATATGAGAGTGAAAAACATGCAGAGGAGCCGTCATAAACTCTTTGACCGGACGGGAAAGATTATTACAGTCATGTACTGCACGTATCATGTCTTTAAGGGTGAGGATCCCAATCGACAATGTTTGATCGACAATAATAACGGTATCCACCGCATAAGTGGAAAAATGATGTAATACTTCTCCCAATGCGGTATCGCTTTCAAATGTATGAACTTGTCGTCCATGGCTGAACAGATTTCCGATCGGTGTCGAATGACTTATCGCCATTGTTTCTGCAATCATTAATTTCCCCTAAATCGCAGTTTCGATATTGCAGTGGTACAAAAACCGCATTAATTCGGGAGATTGGCGTTTCATCATTTGAATATCGTTCAAATATTGTTTAAGCGGGACTCCGTAAAGACGTTTAAAGTCATTTAAAAAATGGGATTGGTCATAATAACCGTTTTCACGTACGCTCAAAGAGTCATAATTGTCTTCATAAATACTCTGAACCATTTTCTTCCGCTTAATAGTAATGATATACGTTGACAGATTGATGCCCAAATATTTTTTAAAATAGCGCCGCAGCGAACTCTCCGAGAGGCCAAAATGTTCGGCTACCGCTTTAGTCGCATTGCTGGGGAGATGCGCAAAATTGGCATTAACATAACTGACGATCTGGCGAGTCAAGGTATAGGAGGGATGATTAAATTCCTCGCTTAGTAAATGATCAACCATCTCAATATATTTCTCAGCTCTTTGATCATTCTCTACTGCGATATCAATGATGGATCCCGGAGCAACATGATTGACCATCGAGACCATAGCCTCGGAAGTGAGTCTGAACATTCCGCATGCGCTCAAACGAATGACTGTTAAATTGCGGCAGTTTTTTTTAAACATAATTTTAATTTTAGGCGCTTGGGTAAATTTACCGCATACAACATCACCTTCAAATGTGTACTCTTTTCCGTTTAGTTCAAACGAAATAACCGCACAATTGTCATTCAGGATAATGTGTTCGTGAATAGACGGAGCCCCCATAAACTTAAACTCTGTATTTTCTGTATACTGATGGGTAGGAATATGATAGACTGAATTGATAAAAGGGTTTTGATGACAAATAATTTTCATAAATTAGTGATCCTTGACGACATCATAAATTATAATTAACAATAATCAAAATGTATTGTAAAATTCCGCCAAGAACGCAAAAATTGTTGGATATGAGAAGTTTTAGCAGTGTTCTCTCATAAGAGGGAGAGAAATACCCATTCGTCGATTGAATGGGCGTAAAAGAATACTATTCGCCGCGTCTTACAGCCATCACTTCGGCAGGGAATTTTTTAGCACCCGGCTCGATAAACCAGACCTCACCGTTACTGAGTTTTACCTCACCACCCCATTTTTCATCGCTGTCAAATTCTGAACTGAGAATCGTCTCTTCCATATCTTTTTTAGCAACATAAAAAGAGATTGCCCCTTTTGAATCGTAACGCAGCATAACTTTTGCCATAACATCTACCTTTATATTTAATAATATTATAAATTCATCGCACTATTGTGCGTGAAAAAACTGCCGTATCCGATGCCACCAGTCCGATGAGAGATGACCTTCAAAAGTAATACGTAAAAATGTCCCTGCAAGACGTCGAATGATCGTATTAACTTCATAATTACGATCATCACGTTCCGGAAAATCATCCCGATAATGTACCCCTCGGCTCTCTTCACGTGCCAAAGCAGACATCAGCATCGCCTCACTGACGGTAAGAGCATTGCGAAATTCGATAATCGAGAGGAGTTCGACGTTATCACTGCGCTCTTTGTTCACACAACACAGCCCCGATGATATTTTCATCAAATAATGGACATATTCCAGAGCAGAGGCAAGTGAATCGTGAGTGCGAAAGATCCCTGCATTTTTGTAAAGATTATTCCCCAGGTTCCGACGCATCGTATTGATGTTAAAGCGGTTTTCACCTTCCAAAATCATCTCAACATAGCGAGACTCTTTATCCACAAGCGCATAATCGATCGGATGAAACTCACTTTTTTTCGCTGCACGCCCCGCTTCAATACCAGCAAGCCGCCCGAAATAGGCCGCTTCGAGCAGACTGTTTCCTCCCAGCCTATTCGCCCCGTGAACACCGCTATACGCACATTCACCGCAAACAAATAGGTTCGGGATATCGGTCGAAGTATCACTGCGTGACCAAATTCCCCCCATTGTGTAATGAGCAGATGGGGTGATAGGGAGAAGCTCGGTTAGAATGTCGATTCCCGCACCGTTAAGAGCATGTTTACGCGCCGATGGGAGTTTTTTATCGATCAGTTCTTCCCCTAAATGGCGAAAATCAAGATAGACGCGGTGACCTTCCATCTGATGTTTGGCGATTGAGCGGGAAAGTTTATCGCGCGTTTGAAGCTCATCGGTAAAACGTTCCCCGTTTTCATCGACGATTATCGCCCCCTCACCCCGTGCCGCTTCACTGATCAGGGTACCGCTGTTTAGAAGTGTTGTCGGATGGAACTGTACAAACTCCATATTGGCTAAACGCATTTTAGCTCGCAAAGCAATCGCAATCAGATCCCCGCTCGATTCTTGGGAATTGGTCGAATGCCCTCGATAAATTCCTGCAAACCCGCCCCCCGCTAAAACGAGCGATTTACACGCAAAAGCGATCACTTGGGAATCGCGCCGACGTAACAGCGTAATACCTGAAAGCTGATCTTTGAAGGTAGCGATGGAGAGCATCAGATGGTTCGAAAATATCTTCACCCCCTCACGGCGACACTGCAGCAGCAGAGCCTGGGTAATGGCCGCTCCCGTTTTATCGGCAATATAACAGGTACGTTTGGCCTTTGTCCCCCCGAAAGGGCGCTGTGCGACATTCCCCGCTTCATTGCAATCAAAGCTCACCCCCATCCCTTGGAGTTCAGTGATGACCTCTTCGGCACCGGTAACCATCGCACTGATCGTTGAAAAACGGCCCAGTTTATCAGCACCTTTGAGGGTGTCGGCGATATGCTCACGGACAGAATCGTGACGCGTTGTTTTGAGTACGGCATTGATCCCACCGGAGGCTACGGCGGAATTGGAGCGGAGAGGATTGCTTTTACAGACAAGGGCGACATTCAACCCTGCACGACGGGCATAGAGCGCCGCATACAATCCCGATATCCCGCTGCCGACGACGATCACATCATACAGCATAGGCACCCTTCATGAGTTGATTCACCGCATCCGAAGATGCCTCAGGCAAATATCCCAAAACAGCGTTATCCATCACATGAGCGGGATCAACCGCACCGAAGATAGCACTAATCCCCCCGGCTGAACGGGCAAACTGCAAGGCACTTGCCACATCATTTAACTCACCCGTCTGAAGCAGCTCCCCAACATTGGAGGAAAAAGGGCGTTTAAAGAGATTTTTTTGCAATAACGCAGAGGAACCGATATAGGTAACGCCATAGCGTGCACACGCATGCATCATCGGATAAAACAGTCCGTCTTCGCACTGCTGGTTTGCATAGCCGTAGGCATGTGGTTTCGCGAGGTTGAAGGGGCTTTGGATGTATTTAAATCCGTGATCTTCTCCACCCACACGACGGGCGATCTCTACGACTTTTGAGAGTGCGATGTACTCGGTATGATCCGCTTCATATAAAAATCCGTTCCATGCCGCTATCCCGTAAGAGACTATTTTCCCCTCCGCTCGTAGCGCTTCGAACACGTTAAATGCCGCTTCGATACGGTCATAAAACGTTGCTTGATCGACATAACCGAGCTGTGTTTCGGGATTATGGAGATAGAAGATATCGATTGTCTCCAACTCCATATTACGCAACGACTGCTCACAGCTCCAACGCAGATACGCAGGTGCCATACAGTGTTGATCGATAACGATCTCCTCTTTGGTGGCTAATCCTGTATCGATAATGTTCTCTTGTATCCATCCGTACGGATTATCGGGGAATGGAAAATCGAGGGGAATAAATCCCGCTTTGGAAGCAATAATCACTTCCTGGCGTGTAATCTCACCCTCTGCGAACATAGCATTTAGTGCTTCGGCGATTTCACGCTCGGAGATTTGGTATCGGTAGTTGATAGCCGTATCGATCAGGTTGATCCCCCGTCGAAGTGCCATCTTAATCGCTTCGGCAAAGTTGATAATGTAATTATCTTCTTTATACGGCTCCGGTTTATAGGTTCCGATCCCGAGTGAAGGGAAAAAGAGTTCTCCGTTAAAACGGTAAAAATCTTTTGAATAGTTACCAAATTTTTTGAGATACTCAAATGTACCTTCTTTCGTTGCTCGTGACATTAGACCACCATTACTCGTAGGTTTGTTTTAAGTTTAAAGTTCAGCATATCCTGCATCCCAGCAAGGGTTGTCGTTGTGTTCATCGAACAGCTCATACACTCACCTTTATACTGGATGTAGAGTTCATATCCGTCTTCAACTTCTTTGAGGTCAATCACTTCGACATCACCATTATCGGCTTTGAGTGTCGGGCGGATATACTCTTCGAGGATCGATTCGATACTGCGGAGTTTTTGTACCAAGCTCATCGCGTTGAAATTTCCATCCCCTTTGGCCTCTTTGATCTTTTTACTGATCGCCTCTTTTTGTAGCTCAGCGCTGATTTCAGCCAACATATCGACAAGGTAAACATCTTTTTTCTCATGCCCGCCCGGTTTGATACACGATTTACAGAATCCACCCGCTTTGGTGTAGTCAGTGATTTGTTCGATCGATTCGAGTTTGTTGAGACGGATCACCTCTTTGAGGGTATCGAGACTGACACGGGCACATTCGCAGACGATAAATTCCGTCTCGAATTCCGACATATCGACCCCTTTATAGATCGATGCCGCTTTTTTGATCACGTCATACGCCATAACCGAACAGTGCATTTTTTGCCCAGGGACCGCAGGAATATCTTCCTCATCACGAAGCGCTTTTTCGACATCAATGTTGGTGATTTTAAGCGCCTCATCGACCGTTTTTTCCATACAGAGTTCTGCCATCATGTCAGAGCTAGCGATCGCTGTACCGCACCCGAAACTTTTAAATCGGCTTTTAACGATTACATCATTTTTAGGATCGATCATCCAGTACAAACGAACCGCATCTCCACAGCTCTCAGCACCGAAATCAGCAATAATCAGCTTCTTATCCGCAGCATCTGCCTCTTCTTGAGTAATCTCACCCATATTGATCGGATCATTCATCCGTCGTTGTACTTCAGTTGAATACTCTTCCCATAATGCTCCGCCGATCAATGTATCTCTAGCCATAATGTGCTCCTGTAAATGGATTATATTTCTACCCATTGCAAGAGCTGTTCTTATTTGAATATGACAATTTTGTAGCACATACGGTCTAGAATATTCTATGCATGACGGTTACAGAGAGTTGATTATTTTATAAGCAGTACAGGTGTGAATACTCACTCAAATTCAACTTATAATGACATATCAACAAACCACTTAAAGGGGTCCAAAATGGTCCAGATCACTGCTGTATTTAACCGTCATTGTTTAAATGATGTTCTTCGTGAGCTATTCGAAAATGAGATCGAAGGGGTAACGGTAACGGACGTTATCGGGAAAGGTTCACTCGGAATCGCCGAAAAAAACAATGCACCCGATTTGTATCCGAAAGTCATGTTGATTATCGTCGTCTCTGATGATAAACACAAAACCACCGCGATGGAATGCATCCGATCGCATACTCAGGATTTAGGACACGGTGCCGGCAAAATGTGGGTCACCCCGGTACTCGAAGTCGAACGGATCCGAACCGGAGAAAAAGACGAGTCAGCACTTTCCCAGCCGATCCCGCGCGCTACGACAAAAACCAACACCTTCTTCACCGCCGTCGACACTCCTTCTAGTTAAGGAATAATCTCCGTAATTATTTTCCGTTGCGGAGCTTGAATGGCATTTTCTGAATCCGATACTCACCGCAATCTTCAAGACATCTACAAAGAGAAACCAAAAGAAGCATTTGTGGAATTACGAGAGATCAAAGAGGGGTATTTGGAATTTCAGAAGGAAATCTATAAATAAAACTACGTTACTGCCAAAAAAGTGTATAATAGTACAAATAGACAAAAGGAGTTTAAATGAACATTTCAGCAACTCAACTGAAACAACAAACGCACCTGCTCGATCATGTCAAAGATGAGGATATTATTATCACCAAACGCGAAAAGCCTTTTGCCGTCGTGATTGATATCGAAAGATATAAAACTCTTATAAAAGATGCCGAAGAAGGGAAAATTGAACATAAGCTTGCGGCATTGTCCAGACTTGGTTCGTTCTCTTTGGGTGGAAAAGATTTTAGTGATTTAAAATCAGAGATGGGTAATGGCTAAATATTTTTTGGATGCCAACATTATCCTCGATCTGATCGATAGTGATCGCGGAAATATTGAATTAACGCGTGAATTCGTCAAGGAAGCCATTATCAATAGCCATGAGTTATGCACCAGTTGCGATATTTTCATAACGGTCTATTACGTCGCATCCAAAAAATTGTCTTCTAAAAATATTATTGCAGAAGTTGAAAAGTTATTGACCTTTATCGATGTAATTGCTATCGATATCGATACCATCAAAGAAGCGATGAGTCTCATGGGTGAAAAGGATGATTTTGAAGACCTTCTCCAATACGTTTGCGCGCTTCGTAGTCGTAGCGATCTGATTGTAACGAATGACAAAAACTTTTATCGCGGTGAGATTGAAGTGCATTCGTTAAAATAGACGATGTGAATATGGACAGTTGAGGATTTGTTTTCGGAGTCTTTGATGAGTTTTTTGAGGAAACCGCGTTCGCACTCATTGGCAGGGAGTTTTAAATTTTTTGTATGTAGGCACAATACTATTTTAGAACGCTCTTAAATCATCTCGTACAGGCTTCTACGCCGTACCATCCCCTCATCTATGCTTTTTTGAATATTATTCATTCGCTCAATCAGGGTTAGCAATGCTTCACTGTTTTTCATCTCTATACCGGCAGAGCGGTATTTTTCTTCCATGGATATGACATTGGCCAATTCGGCTAGTATTTCCATAAAATCATTGTTCAATTGCTCTAATTTTTCGATATTTTCATCTTCTGAATCTTCCAAAATCATAATATCTCCTGTTAATTAATAACATTAATAATCAACATTATAGAGCAATATTCTCTAAATTGATTCATAAAATTAATTTATTTAGAATTTTTTATGTTTAAAGTGCTGATTTAATGGAAAATATTTTGATAAGAAACGGTGAAGTCACCGCTTTTAAAGCAATTCGAGTTTATACAAAAACAATCGCTCTTTGTAAGAAGGAATATCGAGTTCCTGACGGTATTTCGCGATGACGCGGCGTACCATTTTAACCCCGAAACGCTCTTCGATCATCTCATGAAGTGTTTTGTCGCTAAAAGGGTCGTCTTTATTTTCGCTTCCGACAAGCCGTTTGAGAAAGTGTTTGATCTCCGAGGTAGAGACTTCGCCGATCGAGTTTGAGAAGAAATCTTTAAACGCGTATAACCCCCGCTCGGTTTGGATGTATTTGTCGGCAATCGCACGAGAGATCGTTGATTCGTTAAATCCGAGTTCATCGGCAACATCCTGAAGACGGAGCGGTTTGAGCTCTCCCCCCATGAAAAAGGCGTATTGTTTTTCAATCAATACCAGTGCGACGTTATAAAGGGTCGCTTTGCGCAGATCGAGAAGCTTGACCAGTTCTCGGGCCTCTTTGAACTTTTGCTTCGCAAAATTGTCGTATTTGTCGATCATGTTGACCTGCAAATCGGGATAAAAGGCATGGTTGATGCGGATGTTGAGCTCCGAACCTGCGAATTCGACAAACAAATCGGGGGTAATTTGCGCTTCCGGCTCCATGTACTCCAGTGCGGGCGGGTTTTTCAGATGCTGCAAAACATGTTTGGCATCGTGCAACCGAGGATGGTTGATAAACTTTTCCATTTTATCAAACTGCAAGATCATCGCACCGAGTAAAATACTCAGTTCATCATCCAGATCATGATCGCTGAGTTGAAATAAAAATGATTCTTTGTAGTCACATGCTCCCACACCGGAAGGCTCCAAATGGGCAAACCGCTGACGTACTCTCTCGACCGTATGGGTATCGGTATCACACTGCTGTGCCACCTCTTCAATCGACCCCTCAAAATACCCCTCATCATTGATATAATAGATAATCTGACGGGCAATCTTTTGGGATATCGGAGTCGGAAACAAAGGGGCGACAATCTGCTCATCGAGTTTTTCGTACAACGATGTCGAAGAGATACTGAGCCATTCGATTTGTTCACTCGAAGCGTTCGATACATAGTTTTGAAATGCACCGTATGCCGCTGTTCCACCAGAGTTTGCATTGGATTCTTCAAATCCGGATTTAACTTCTAGACAAGGGTTTTCATTGGTGATCACCTGCAGATGTTTTTCGAGATCGTTGAGGGAACATTGCAAGAGCGGCAGCCATGTCTGCATCGAGAGTCGGGGAAGTTGTTTTTGTTTATAAGAGAGTGTTGTTTGCATGATAAGCCACCTAAAAAAATACGCATTTATGCTATGTACTGCATATTTTGTTCTTGTTAAATTATAGGCTTTTTTTAAGCAGATATATGATTAAAAAAGAGGCAACCCAGCCAAAGCTGAGTTGTAAGAAGGATTTAGTATTTGATACGTACCAATCCGTTTGGTGCAACAACTTTCATTTGGCAGGCAAGGCGAGCTTTCGGGCTGGTTTCCCCAACCGTTTTGAGTACTGCTTTTTCTTTAGCATTGATTTCGCTCATGTATTCCATACCTGATTCGATCATTACGACACAGGTACCGCATTCACCGTCACGGCATCCGAATGGAAGCGCACTTCCGGAAGCTTCAACGATATCTTGGATCGTTTTGCCCGGTATGACGTTGATCGCCAAAAAGTCATTCATAATTTCTACACGTGTTGTCATCCCAACTCCTTTAATGATTATGATATTAGCCGCAAGGGCACCAATTCCGCTTGATACGGTATGCAAAAATCTCAGAAGATGTTGATATTACTCCCCCTCTTCTTGAGATTGCGCCGCTTTTTCAGCGGCTCTTTGAGCACGATGTTCTTTGAGCCAGCGCAGCTCTTCGGCTACTTCATCATACCCGTCATCTTCGAGTGCACTTTCCAGCTCCGCCTCACGGCAGCCGAAAACCATCCCTTCTTCGATGAAATTGACTTCATAAATGCGGATGGTTTGCAAAAAATCGCCGATTTTACGGACATACCCTTCTGCACCCGCTTCGACGAGAGTATCCCCATTTCGTGCATGTGGATAGGTTCCGTCGTTACGTATCGTTTTCGTCAGTCTTACACGTTCACCGATCCGATAAAGAGGAAGAATTTCATCTTTGGTTGACATTTTGTAGAGGTTCGTTTTGCGCGCTTCATTGTTAATCGGCATCGCTTCAGCATCCCGTTCAAAGGATTCAAGACCGGCTTGGGCAGAATCTGCCCTCTCTTCTAAAAAATCAGAAAGAGATTGTGGTTGTGCTTGTACAGGCGTGGTTTCCATTACTGACCTCCTCTATATCGCTGCAACTTCCTGACGTTGAACAGGTTCCGCAGCCACTCGGATTGTCAAACATCGCCCATACATCAGCTGCGGATGGGCTATATCCGTTTTCGAAGTTTTTGTAGACGGTCAGTAGAGCAAAACGGTAATATTCGAGAAGCTTTGTTTCACTCCCCATATCATGTCCCGTAGCTTTATCGACGAGTTCACCGAATTTTTTCATGATATGAAATCGTTTTGAATTTACTAAACGCTCATCGTATTGCAAATCAAAAAAATCAAAAAAATCTTCGGTATCGGTTATTGTTTGAAATTCGGTTAATGTTCCCATAATAATCTCCTTATAATTCCATCTCACTTTTGAGCTGGTTTGCCCATGTTTGAACACGCTCTTCGGTCAAATCTTCCTGATTGACATCATCAATTCCCAAACCGCAAAACTTTCCATCACGCTCAGCCAGAGAAAATTGATACTCATATCCGCTCACGGGAGTAAATCCATAGGCACTGGCTCCCAAAGAGGTAAACAAATCATGCATTTTTCCCAACGCACTCAAAAAATGCTCGCCGTGGGTTTTCTGATCGCCGGCACCGAAAAATGCCACTTTTTTCCCATCCATATCAGGACGTTCATTGTCTAATTCATACAGAGGATCGACCCAGTCACGCTGTGGATCACCTTGTCCCCACGTAGATGAACCGATCAGCAAAACATCATAGTCTTCAAACTGTTCGATCCCGTCAAAATCTTCTTCCATATCGATCAGTTCAGCACCTTTGAACTCATCCGCTAGAAGTTCTGCCGCACCCCGTGTGACACCGCTGCTGCTACCGAAAAAAATACCGACTTTTGACATCTTTAGACTCCTTGTCCTTGTTTGTTGCAGGGTTTGTATTGCTCATACGTCGCAATGGCATTGGTAAGATGTTTATCACCATCTTCAAACAACGCTTCATAGGTACGAAAACCGAAACGGTGTGCATCTTTAAAATATTTATCCACAATACAGATACGATCCGCGATGACGGCACATCGACCGAACCCCTCATGGCTCATCTCCATAATGACATTGCACACGACACCTGTTTTACGTTCAAACGCTAAAGCGATCGCTTTATAGATCATTTTGATATCATTGGTGAGCATCTCATCGATATCCGCGATCAAAGGGATAGCTTTGAGATCTTCTTTGGTTTTGACGTACTTTTTGATCAACAGCTCTTCATCACTGATTCGTGACCAATTACCGAACTGATCAAGCGCTCGGATTTGACGTATTAACTCTGTTCCAAATTCATTCATTGTTTTTTCTGCTTCCATGTTAATTTCCTTTAATTTTTTGATTGCCACGCTTACTATGTAAGCTCGCAATGACGGTCATTGCGAGGAGTTTACTACGAAGCAATCCATTCATAAATTTATTCGCCCTCAGCCCATCGATCTTGTCGTACGTCGTGTTCCGTTTTCATTTGAATGATATTTTTAACCCACGGCGGAGGATTGCCGTTAATCATCGCTACCAAACTTTTGAGAAGGTCTTCGATCAATGTCGGCTCATTCACTTTCATCGGATGGATACCTGCACGGATCACTTTTGCCGCTGCCGTTCCGCCGATACTCTCACAGTACATAATGTTTATACCTTTGAGCGCACGAACACGAAAGTCAGTTTTATCGTCATCTTCGAGTTCTGACGTATCGGTTTTAATCACTTCGGAGACTTCGTAGCCATCTTGTGAAACGTTGTAGACTACAAACTCTTTGGCTCCGCCAAAATGGGCATTCACCTCTTCCATATCTTTGGTCGCAAATGCAACTCGTAAAGCACTGTTCATTGTTGTATCCCCTTCAACGGTAATCTTAGTGTTCATGTTTAACCTTCCGTAATGAATTTGCTATCTCGAATAGAAAATAGGTACTGCCTTCATACAACTGATCGTTTTTGAGCTGGTTCCCTAACTCTTCATAATTGGGGAATCCTCGGATCACGAGTGCCGTATTGTGATAAGAGTGCAAGATCCGTTCTGCATGAAAATTACTGATCACCATATCAGCTTTATCGAAAAACTGCCGGGCATCTTCCAAATCCCCGACAAACACTTTTTCCGCTTCGATTGTGTGGAGAGCATCACTAAACGTTGTAGATATCGCCGCATCGATGGTTCCGCCGACACTGCGAAGTAATGCGCAAATTCCAACCAGCATATCCGGCTCGCCCGTCACGACAAAATGGGAACTGCCGATCAGAAAATGACTATCGAGCATCGCATCTTGCAGCCGCGAGCGCCATCGCTTCATCAGCGGTTTTGGCTCATGTTGTCGTATTTTCATGAGAGCACTGACAAAATTGTCACACCCGTCCAATCCCATCAGATGGTCGAAGTGGAGATGCTCTATTTCTGGGTTCTTTTTTTGCAGAGCCAATGCCCCTTTTTTCATCGAAGCTCCGATAGAAACAACCACCGAAGAGGTCGCCAAATCACGGATTTGATCCACCGTGATCCCGCCGTTGGCAAGTTTTCCCTGCCCCGCTTCCCAATACCCGTCCAGCGAGGTAGAGAGATCGGGGAGAGCGTAGGTTTCAAACCCGAAATCCTCGCATAACGCCTTGATCTTCTCCACCTCGATCGGCTGCATACTCAGATGGGGCAAAAAAACGAGTTTATTGGTTTTTATCTCTGTAGCAGCCTCGGTGAGCTGTTCGATCATCGCCGTGACGGTGAGTGACCATCCGCTCTCCATCCCTCCCTCGTAATCGGGAGTATTGACAAACACATAAGGGATTTCGATGTGCATCCCCACACCGCGAACATCATCCCCTTTGGTCTCGGTGAGTCCCGTCGTGTGCAAACCGATCATTGAGGGCTTTAGATTTTTCTCTTTGTTTTGGATATTTTCGATCGCCATGAGGATCGAGTAATCTCCCCCGTCAAGGACGGCGGTGATATCGCTTACGGAGGTGTTATTAATCGCAATGGGTTCGTTAAAATGACGGGTAAAAAAGACTTTGGTATACGACGCGCACCCTTGTGCGGAGTGCATCAGGGGCATACAATCTTTTACCCCCAGATAGGCGAGAGTCGCACCCATCGGCTGAGAGTGTTTGATCGGGTTGACTTGAAGCGGTTTATGTTCTTTATGAGTGAGGGAAAATTCCATGACAACTCCTTGTTGCCATAGCTATTGCAAGAAGCGTGCGAGGAGAGGGTTTCTTTGGCACCTTCAATGAATATTCAGGTACAATAGTACATCTTTATAAGGAATATATGTCTAATGGCACTCTTATCCCAATGAGCTTCATCATCAAAAGTAAATTGAACACTATTTTTCTTATTACCAGTTTCTCTCTTTTTATCGTGGCAATATTCTATTTCAACTATTCAGAGTATCAACTTCATAAAACAACTTTTTACAAGCAGGTAGATGACAAACTCCGCCTCTCTGCCCTCGCTACCGACATCGTTCTCTCCTCCGAATTTCATGACCGTGCCGTTGATGCTTCATCCATCACTTCGGATGAATACAATCGTAATATTGACCGCTTGAGCAAGCTTGCAAAACAGCTAAACGTTATCTACCTCTATACGATGGTTCAACGCGATGGGAAAATCTATTTTACAGCATCCAATGCGACCGATGAAGAGCGGCGTACAGGGATCAATCTAACCCGTTATTTCGACCGCTATGATGATGCCAGCGACGTATTAAAAAACGTCTTTAACACTCATCAAATAAGCTATGATGAATATACTGACAAATGGGGAACATTCCGGAGTGTTTTCATCCCCATGAAATCTCCCGGAGGCAACACCTACGTAATAACTGCTGATATCCAAACCGATGTTATCAACCAGCAGTTAAACGATGAGATTTTCGATTTACTGATACGGCTTCTCGGTACAATACTCCTTACCCTCCCTTTTTTAACCTGGTATTTTCGTCGAATTGTGAGCAGTCTACACGAAGAAAAAAAATCACTCTCAGCAAAAGTTGCCGAAAGTGATAAAAACCTCGTGCAAACCAATTTGAAGCTTAGAGCCATTCTGGATGCTACGCAGGAAACCGTTTTACTAATCAATCGCGACGGCATTATTTTGGAAATCAATACCATAGGCGCACAGCGTTTCGGGAAAGAACCAGAAGAACTCATCGGCACATGCCTCATCGATTTTCTCCCTGACGATGTTGCCCAGCGGCGTAAAGCTGAAATCGAAACTATTTTTGCTACGGGGCTAAATACCCATTTCGAAGACAGTTGGGAAGGGATGACATTTCAATTTTATTGCTATCCTGTTTTTAACGATCAAGGAGAAATGGAATCCATCGCAGCCTTCGGCAAAAATATTACCCAAGAAAAATATTCCGAAGAGCGGATACATTATCTTTCAAATTTTGACGTGCTCACTCAACTTCCGAACAAAGCTCAATTTATAACCAATTCTAAATACCTTCTGAGTCTTGCACATCGAAGCCATACTCAGCTGGCAGTACTGTTTCTCGATCTCGATCATTTCAAAAATTTTAATGATTCTCTCGGGCATAAAGTCGGCGATCAAATACTGATCGAAACCGCCAAACGGTTGAAATTACTGATGCGGGAAAGTGATATTGTCGCACGTTTCAGTGCCGATGAATTTGTCTTACTTCTCTCGATTACCGATATGCACAGTGTCGAAAAGGTAGCTCAGAAAATACTCAATACGATCAACGAGCCCTACCACATCGACACCTACGAATTAAGCGTGACTGCTTCCCTCGGTATCTCCCTCTATCCCTCAGACGGTTTAGAGATCGAAACCCTTGCTAAAAATGCCGATACGGCAATGTCTCGTGCAAAATACGACGGCCGAAACAGCTACCGCTTTGTTACCGAAGAGATGCAAACAAAATCATTGCGTTATCTGCAACTCAGCAATGCTTTGCGTAACGCCTTAAAAAACAATGAGCTTCATGTAGTCTACCAGCCGCAAATATCACTGCATAACGGAGATATCATCGGTGCCGAAGCGTTACTGCGATGGAATCATCCTGAACTGGGTGCTATCTCTCCTGCCGAATTTATACCGATTGCGGAAGAAAACGGATTGATTTTACCGATCGGAGAATGGGTACTGCACACGGCCCTTTCCCAAGCAAGCATCTGGAGAAAGAATCATCATCTATCGATAGTTATGGCGATCAATCTTTCCGCCGTCCAATTTCGCCATCCGAACCTGATCGATATGGTGATACAGATCCTCGAGGATGTGGGCTTGCCGCCCGAATGTCTGGAACTTGAGCTTACAGAAAGTATGGCCATGGAAAATCCAGACGCAGCAATCGCCGTCATGAATACATTTTTCGCTCATGGAATCCGTATGTCGATCGATGATTTTGGAACTGGATACTCCTCGTTGAGCTATCTTAAACAATTTAAAATTTCTAAACTCAAAATCGATCAGTCTTTTGTTCGTCATATTTGCACCAATGCCGATGATAAAGCAATCACGAACGCCATTATCTACTTAGCACACAGCCTCGGTCTGCAAACCATAGCCGAAGGGGTCGAAACCATACAACAGTTGGAAGCCTTACGGGCCCAAGGATGTGATGAGATTCAGGGATATTACTACAGCAAACCTTGCCCTGCTGATGAGTTTCAGGCTTTTGCCGCGCACCATAACGGGAGGGTTTGAGCAGCTTACGACTAAATACCCTGCCCTCTATTTTTGATCATAAATATGAATTTCTCTCTGAGGAAAAGGGATGGTTATGTTCGCGTTATTGAGTGCTTTGTAAACTGCCATATTTACCTCATACTGATTTTTAAAGAAATTTCCCGTAGGGACCCAGTAGCGCATCCCGATCTCAACGGCATGATCTCCGAAGTTTTGTATCCCGACGATCGATTTGTTTTCGCTGGAGAGGCTCCCAAATCCGTCTATGACATTTTTAATCAGTGCGATCGCTTTTTCGGCATCATCATGGTACGAAATCCCGACACTCGATTCGACAATACGGTAGTTGAACGAGTTGACGATCACCTCGCCGATCATGTTTTTGTTGGGGACGGTGATGATCTCTTCATCTTCGGTTCGCAGCGTCGTGTATCCCAGTTTGATCTCTTCGACGACGCCGTAAACCTTGTTGACCAAAATCGTATCGCCGATTTTAAAGGGGCGGGTAATTACGAGTGAAATGCCGGCGGCGAAGTTTGCCACCGTCCCTTGTAATGCCAAACCGGCAGTTAAAAAGACGGCACCGACCGCGGCAATAAACGGGGCGATTGAAATCCCCAGTTTTCCGATAGCGACAATGAACATCGCACCGAATATCAGTATCCGAACAATGTTTGCCGCAAATTTTCCCAACGTTACATCGAACTCATGCTTCTCAAAAAATGTTACCAATGTGTTATACGCGTATTTGGATACAAACCACCCGATAACAACGATAATCACCGCACCGATGATTTGGAAACTGTAATTGGTCAAAAACGCGATTGTTTGATCATAAAACTCTTGAACATAATGCAATTCTTGATTCATGCTCGCTCCTTAGCAATTAAAAAGAATATTATGCCCTATTATTGTTCTCTACATCTCCCAAGGAGCCGGTTTTCCGACATTGGCAAATACCGGATTTCGAAAGGCGTATTTCAAATCTTCGGCGAGGTTGAGCAATCCGTTGTATCCGCCATAACTCGTTTTTTTCTCCTGATTGACATCGATAAACGAGATTTTTTTCTTGATTGCCGTATAGAGACTTCGCCCTCCGGCGAGGAGGATATTGGCCCCCGTTGAATCAATAATTTTTCCCTGTTCCGAAGCGGGTTTTGTCATCAATACGCCGTTTTCACCCAGATACTCCCGTGCTTTGTCGATATCGTCCTGGGTCGATTTGGCGATACTTGTCGCGACCACTTCGATCCCCAAATCCTGGAGTCCTGAGGCAATCGACCACGCTTTGTTCCCTCCGGTGTTGAGCACCGCTTTTTTTCCTGCGAACAATGTGCGATAGGGGATAAGCGCCTCTTCCAGCTCCGATTCCGCTTCCGCAATCACCGCTTCGGCCCGTGCAATCAGATCGGGATCACCCAGAGCGGTGACGATCTCGCGAATGGCAAACGTCGTATCGCGCTTGCCGTAAAAAGAGACCGAAATCCACGGGATGCCGTACTGTTCCTGCATCTTACGGGTCAGGGTAATCAACGATTTGGCACAGACAATGACATTGAGTTTTGCCCGATGGGCACAGCGGATATCGCCTACCCGCCCGTCTCCGCTCATGGAGCTGAGAACTCGAATGCCGATTTTCTCGAATAGCGGTAAATACTGCCACATATCCCCCGTCACGTTGTAATCGCCGATCAGATTGATATCATAGGGGGTTGTCAATTCGGGCTCTTTGGTACCGATCAGATGTTCCAAGACCGCTTCGCCCGCGAGGCGCGAACCGAGGTTTTTACTCCCGACAAATCCGGCGGCATGGACAGGGACAACGGGAACACCGTGTTTTTCACTGCCGAGTTTACACGTCATATCGATATCATCTCCCATCAACGCCGTCACGCACGTCGAATAGACAAAAATCGCTTCGGGACGGTAATGTTCCATCACATAATCGATCGACTCCCCCAGCCGCTTGTCCCCGCCGAATATGACATCGTTGGTATTGATCCCCGTTGTAAATCCCATCTGCGTATGATCCGTCCCCTTGTACGACGTTTTTGTCTCACGGGTTTCCCATGAGGAACCCAGACAGGTCTGAGGGCCGTGAACGAGATGGACGGCATCGGCATACGGAAAAAGGGAGATTTGAGCACCGTCAAAGGCGCATCCTCCTGCGGCAAGTCCGGGTTTGGGTTTGTCACACCCTTCTCCCGGTTTTTTGTCTTTGCTGTGAGAGCAGGCGCTCTCGTTCATGAGTTCTTTGATTTTAGCGCGGCTGACCATCGGATACTCCTTGACGTAGTGTATCGGATGGTATGCAACTCTTATGCGAGGAATGCCCCTATTTGTGCGAAGAATCGGCAATTTTTACTTCTTGTAGCTCTCCCTAGGGTGTTTTTGTGGAGGAAGGACAACCCGATCTGATCTCTTCTTGGGTCGCTTTTATCATGGCTTGTATCCTGGGATCCTCTGTGACAACCTTTTCAAGCAGTTTCAGTCCTTCCTCTGACTTCCCCCTCTGGCATAAAAGCAGCGCCAGATTGTTCTGGGCAAGTGGATAAGACGGTTTAATCGTTAAGAGCTTGCGATAGCTCTTCTCCGCTTCGGAGAGATGTTTTGCATGATAGTAGGCATTGGCTAGAGCAAAATGGATATCCGCATCTTCCGGCCACCGAAGAAGAGCGCTTTGGTATGCCCTGATAGCTCCCTCCCTCATACCAGCTTTTTCAAATGCATAGACCGCACTCAGAAATCTCTTCGGCGACACGGAGGCAGGGAGGTATTCCGGCGGAAGAAGGACCACACCCCAGTTATCACTCCGTTTCCACAATGCCCCAAACGTTTCAATGCTGATTGCCTCATTCGATTGGTCCGAAAAATGGGTCAAAACCGTTCGTTTTTCCCCATCGTATCCAGTCACCGGTGCGTAATGCCAAAGCGGATACCACGACAAACCGCGGTTGACCAGCACAATGACGGGATGATGCTCGGCAAGTTCGGCGAACAGGGCATCAAACGTGGGCTCCAGAGGATAGGCAACCAAACCGTTGGCCCGCGCTGTTGCCACCAGTTCAACCTGCAGTGTCCCCCCTTTTGCCGGAATCAACGTCCGTCCATCCAATTCTTGAACGGACAGATAAGGTTTATAGGAAGTTGTGGCTTGCCAATACGAAGAGACCATCTCAATGGAGGTTGAACCACACATATCGGTTCGTGGAGGGACAAACGGGACGTCGATAACGGCGGATGGGTAATGTTTCCCCGGCAAAAGAGGATCTTTCGGGGCGCAGCCCGCTGCCATAATCAAAGCAACGGCTGCGTACACTAAAGAAAGGGAGATATTTCCCTGCACGTCAGCGTAATGAGCGGGTAAAACTAAAGACTTTGGTCAATCCGAGAATATCGGTAATCAACAAGACGACAAAAATAAAAATCGCCGCACCGACCAAACTGCCGAGTCCATCAGCGCCCGCAGGAAGCGTGTCAATTTGATACGCAATTTGGGATGCCTCTTCATCACTCAAGGAAGCTACCTTTTTCTCGACCATTGCCGGGTCAACCCCCATTTGTCCGAAGGTTTTAGCCACATCCTCACGGGCAATGAACTGGGCAACTTTCTCTTTCGACGAGAGACTCACCGGCTGCTCAAAAAGCGACTCGGTCGAAGCCATCTGAGCCCATGAAACTTGAGCAAACAGGGTTATACTCAATATAAACGATAAAATAACTTTTGATATCTTCATTTAATCCCCTTTTATCTATTTTCTATCCCTCTGACTACACAAAGAGATTTCTGATACATTTTAAGTTTCTTCATATTAAATCAACCTTAATATTTAATCTTTTCAGCCCCTTCACACTTACAGTTCCCCCCCTCCTCGCACAATATCCATCCCGTATTTCTCCCTCATTTTTGTGAGGGCATCGGTGAGGCTTCTCATCTTGGTATCCGTTTCGTATTCGAGGATATCCAGCGTTTTGGGATCATGATGAAGAAACTTCGTGGCGCTCATGGCAATGTAGCGTATCGGGATGTGCGGGTAAAGATCGAGTTCTTTGAACTTCTCATGGGCAAAGTGCTGGAGAAAAGATTCATTGAAAAGGCGATAAACCGTGAATTGCTTTTTTGAACTTCCCCAGTTTTCATACCCCAGAGAGAAAGAATAGGTAGTCGGATTGACCCCCAGCTTCATAATCGTATGACTCCAGTGTCTTACCATCACACTGATACGTCTAAAGAGTTCATCCCGTTCTTTGACAGGATGATCCATAGATCGGGACATTCCGATCCCTTTGCGGCTTCTGCTGGGCTGAATCGGTTCCTTATCATTACCGGTCAGTCTGCCGTACAGATCTCTCCCCCCTCTTCCCCAGGAGTTGATGAGAGTCTCAGATTTCCATGCATCTCCGATGGTTCGGATACCGTATTGACCCATTTTTTGACTGAAGGCTTTGCCGACACCGGGAAACTCCTCGATGGGGATATTTTTAACGAACGCCTCGATTTGGTGTTTATGGATGACACGGGTTCCGTAAGGCTTTGCCGTAGAGGTTGCCAGTTTGGCGATCCATTTTGAACTGCAAGCACCGATCGAGACGGGGAGTTTAAATTGCCTCATGATCTGTTCTTGGAGGTGTTTGACAAAGTTCTCTGTCTCCTCTTCCTCTATCCATCCGCTGAGATCTCCGAACATCTCATCAATGCTGTACTGCTCCATCACCGGTATAACGGTAGAGAGGTACTCCATCAGTTCATGACTGAGGGTATGGTACAGCAGATGATCGGGGGGGATGAGTATGAGATTCGGACAGCGTCGAAGCGCTTCATGGATACTCATCCCTGTCTTTACGCCAAAAGCTCTGGCTTCATAACTCGCCGTAGTGACGATACCCCGTATCTTGTCGCCATCGTTAAAATAACGGCTGGTATCATGCGGTGCATGAAAAAGGGAGGGGACAAAAGCACCGGAGTTGAGAGTGACGAGTTTCTTAGCCTGAGAAGGTTTGCGATCGAAGATAAACGGATCACCCCGCCCGCCGACCACGATTCGTTTGCCTAGGAGAGAGGGGTTTCGGAGCCGTTCGCACGACGCAAAAAAAGCGTCTAAATCTAAATGGATAATCATGAGTAGAATCATAGGACGAATACAAAAAGAATGACCGATTTATGTCAGGATGAAATACACTATTTACGATGAGACATAACCCACTTACGCGCCTCTTCCGCCAACAGCACGATCACGGCCACGGCGGCAACCGCCCACCAGTAGATCGGATCAAACGGCGCCGTTGCGAAAATCGCCCCCATCGGAGCGAAAAAAATCAAGAGGAGCAAAACCCCAAGCTCGACCGCCACCCCTCCCCAGTAGTAGCGGTTATTCCACCACCCGATCGTAAACAACGATTCCCGAGAACTGCGGCAGGAGAGGCCGTTGGCGATTTGGGCAAAGACGATGGCGGCAAAGGTCAAGGTAGTCGCTTGAAGAAACAGCGGATCACTCCACTCCAGCATCTCTTCCCCCCACCCGTGCGCTTTTAGATAGAACCAAAAAAGCCCCATCGACGCTATCGCCGTTATCAGCCCCAAAAATCCGAATGCGCGAAAATAGACACTGGCATTCAAAATCCGTTCTTGTTTACTGCGGGGCTTTTTACTCATTAACCCTTCATGCGGCGATTCCAATCCAAGCGCCAATCCAGGGACGATATCCGTCCCCAAATCGATCGCCAATACTAGGGGAACGGGAAGCGCCAACGGTAGACCCATCCAAAAGAAAAAAACATACGGAACCGCTTCGGGGAGGTTACTAGAGAGCATGTAGGTGATGAAGCGGCGTATGTTTTCATACACAGCGCGCCCCTCTTCGATCCCTTTGACAATGGTGGCAAAATGGTCATCCATCAAGACGGCATCGGCCGATTGCTTCGCGACTTCCGTCCCTGAACCCATCGCGATACCGACATCGGCTCTCTTGAGCGCAGGGGCATCGTTGACTCCATCCCCCGTTACGGCGACCGTCTCTCCCATCTCTTTGAGCAGCGTCACAAGGGTCAGTTTTTGTTCGGGAGAGACGCGGGCAAAAACATGATTGCGCCGTAACAGCCGCTTGATTGCCGAAGGGGGAAGTTTTTCCAGATGCTCTCCCGTCGTCACTTCCGTATTGGAAGAGATGATCCCCGCTTTGATTCCGATCGCAGCGGCAGTGAGGGGATGATCCCCCGTCAGCATCAGCACCCGGATCCCCGCTTTGTGGCACAATCCGACCGCCTCTTCGATATCATCCCGCAGAGGATCGGCCATCGCGATAAATCCGATAAAAACCAATCCGTTCTCCGCTTCCTGACGTGATAAAGGTACTACGGCGCACTCTCTCGAAGCAAACGCGATCACCCGATATCCTGATGCGGCCAGCGTATCATGCTGATCCATCAGTTTTTGGTACTCTCCCTCCGTAATCGCTTTTTTCCCTTCGGGGGTAATGAGCTCATCGCACAATGTGAGAATGACTTCCGGTGCCCCTTTGCAATAGATCGAAATCCCCTGAGACGTCGAATGAATCGTACTCATCCGCTTTAGATGATAGTCAAACGGATAGTCGCCGACAAGGGGAACTTCACTCCGTCGGCGTGCCACATCGGTATAGTTTCCGGCAAAATGGACCAATGCCTGCTCAACCGGATCACCGTTTTGCGCGTCGGCACGGTTGCACAACAGCGCCGCATCGAGTAAGGATAATGAGGGTTCCCCGATCCCCTCTTCATCCCATGCGGCCACTTCCATCTTATTTTGGGTAATCGTCCCCGTTTTATCGGTCGCAATGACCGTTACAGCCCCCAGATTTTCGATGACGGAAAGGCCGTTGACCAAAAATCCTTTGGAAGCCATCCGCTGCGCCCCGAATGCCAAGGCCAGCGTCACGGTGGGGAGGAGTCCCTCAGGGATCAGGGCGACCAAAACCCCCAATGCAAACAAAAACGTTTTCCACAGCTCAACCCCGCCGACTCCACCGATGACGATCAACCCCGCTGCAATAACAAACGACGTGAGGGCAATCACTTTGGAGATATGGGCGATTTCGCGCTGCAGATGACTTTCACCGGGTTCCACACTCTGGGTCAATGCGGCAATCGTCCCGTATCGGCTCTCTTTGCCCGTCGCATAAACGACTCCTCGCGATTCTCCTTTGACCACATAGGTACCTGAATACAAGAGACTCTTGATGTGCCCGCTCCCGAGTGCATCCGCCGACACCAGCTCGCTCTCACCGCTCAATGCACTCTCATTCACCCACACATCAAACGCACGGATGACGTAGATATCGGCCGGGACCTTATCTCCTTCCGCAAGCAAGACGATATCTCCGGGAACCAGCTCTTCGGCCAATACAATCCGTTCTTCTCCCTGACGGCATACCCGAACTTTTAAAGGGAGCATATTCCGCAAAGCATCCAAACTTTTTTCAGTACGGAACTCCTGATAAAAACCGAAGGCTCCGTTAAGCACAATCACAATTACAATCGCCCATCCGATGGGGAGCATATGGGAAGCGGGATCGATCCAGGCGATCGTAAAACTAATCGCCGCGGCACACCACAATAAAAGGGCAAAAAAATGGGTGAATTGGGCTATCAATTTTGTATAAAGCGGCTTAGCAGCTATTTTAGGGAGGGTATTGAGCCCGTATTGTAGATGTCTGCTCCGAACTTGATCGTCATTCAATCCGTTTTCAGAGGTTTCAAATGCCGAAAACAATTCAGGAAGGGTAATGGCAGACTTCATTTGTTCCTATCTGTCTTTATATCTGGAATCGTGTTCTTTTATTGTACACCTACATTACCTAAAAAAATCCATTCAATATTTGCTTATCCTCATTTTGAACGTTCAACCCTTCTGTCCATAATTGATTATTTTTTAATCATATAAAGATACGAATACCCATCATTTTTATCTTACAATTATTTCAGATAAAAAAATCCTAATTAGGAGAGAAGATGAAATTCGGAGATTTAAAAAAAGAGGGGCACTGGCCGACGCTGTTTGCCGCTTTTTTGTATTTCGACTTTAGTTTTATGATGTGGACCATGCTGGGTCCTCTGGCTACCGAGATTAACGAGTCCTTAAGCCTGCGCGGCTTTTCAATGAATGACGACCAGACGGCGACACTCCTCGCCGTCCCCGTTCTCGCCGGAGCGATTTTGCGTCTGGTGTTAGGAATTTTTGTCGATAAATTCGGGCCGAAAAAGACGGCTTTGGTATCGCAAATGATTGTTATCGCAACCCTGTTCTATGGATATCTCGCGGCAGAGACGATTACGTATGATCAACTGTTATTCGTTGCACTGGGGCTCGGATTTGCCGGAGCATCGTTCGCTGTAGCCCTGCCGCAGGCCGGCCAATGGTACCCGCCGCGCATGCAGGGAACCGTGCTAGGGATCGCGGGAGCAGGGAACATCGGTGTGGTCATTGACTTTTTGTTCGCCCCTAAGATTGCCGAGATTTGGGGATGGCCTTCGGTCTTTCTCGTCGGCGGGGTTTTATCGTTTATCGTCCTGATCGCCTATATGTTTATGGCCAAAGATGCCCCCTCATCGGTCTATAAACCGAACCCGAAAAAACTCGGCGATTATATGAAACTGATGCGGGATCGCGATACGTGGTGGTTTAACCTCTTTTATGCGGTTAGTTTCGGCGGATTTATCGGATTTGCCAACTACATGAAAGTCTATTTGATGAACACCTACCAAGCCGATATGGCATCCTTTGGCCTCAATGTCATGGATGAGGGGAATGTCAAAGTTATTGCCGGATATTTCGGTGCGCTCTGTATCTTCGCCGGTGCGTTGCTCCGTCCGGTAGGCGGAGCCATTGCCGATAAAATGGGGGGAATTAAATCGCTTTATGTGTTTTACGGTAGTATCATCGTATTAGCCCTTATCAGTGCGTTTGTCAGCTTGCCGTTTTGGGCGGCGATTGTCGTGATGTTTTTGATCATGGCGAATTTGGGGATGGCAAACGGTTCGGTATTCCAACTCGTACCGCAGCGCTTCGGTAAAGATATCGGTGTGATGACCGGGCTGATCGGAATGGCCGGAGGTTTAGGCGGAACAGCATTGATCAAAACCTTCGGATGGTCACAAGGGGCATTTGACGGGTATACCGCCGGATTTATCATCTTTGCGGTAATGACGATGATCGCCATTTCAGGGATCAGTCTGGTCAAAACGCGCTGGCGCACCACATGGGGCGCCGTTTCCGGCGCACGTATATAATACGTCATCCTGAACTTGATTCAGGATCTAAGATTGCGGATCAAGTCCGCAATGACAGAACTTTGCCCGCCTTTGTGGGAATGATGATGTTATAAAGGTTTATTCTATGCTTAAAGTGCAATCTTCCGAATTCATCCTCCCCAAAGACGCCACCACAGGCGATGATGCTTGTGCCTACAGTATCATCGATAATGCTCTGCTGGTGAGCGTATTGTGCGACGGGGTCGGAAGTGCGGCACGCGGAGGGACTGCTGCACGACAATGCGTAAAATTTTTCATCGATCAGTTCAAAAACCGCCCGAAGGCTTGGGATATCCCCAAAACGATGGAGGTCTTTACCCGCCATATCAATTCTCTGCTCTTTAAAGAATCGATGACACAGTACGGAAAGATCGAACTCCTCACAACCCTTTGCCTTGCCGTCATCGAGGGAGAAAACCTCTACACTCTCAATCTGGGTGATTCACGTATTTATCTACTAAAAAAAGAGGGAGAACTTCGCCGGCTCAGTACCGATCATACGATGGATGATGAATACATGTCTCATGTCCTGACGCAGGCATGCGGATTGAGTGAAAATATCGATCCTGTTATACATACCACACCTGTGGCTATCGGAGATACACTCATACTTTGCAGTGACGGTGTTTACAATCTTTTAGAAGAGAGAACCTTTACCGATTTGGTACACAAAGGATTAGGTGCCTCGACTATCATCCATCATGCCGCCCAAAATTGCGAAGCGAACAATCGGGATGACATGTCTCTCCAAATTTTTCATATTGAATCGCTCGATCTTCTTCATGCCCTTAAAAATGCCCCTCTGATCATCCCTGAAACACTTTATGAGGGACAAATCATCGATGGGTATACCCTTTTTTCACCCATGATGGAACACCGACGTATTTGGAAAGTTCTCAAAGAGTCCGAATTTTACGTGATGAAATTTCCTCTCAGCAATGATGACGAAGCGCTGGATGCCTTTGTCCGTGAAGCATGGTACGCCAAACAGATCACTCACAAAGCGTTCGGCCATGCATGGATTCCGCAAGAACGTAGTATGCGCTATTATCTGATGGATCTGGTGGAAGGGGTAAGTTTACAAGAGTATCTCAAAAACCGCCCTCTCTCCGTCGATAACGCCATCGCATTGGGAAAATTCCTCCATCGCGCCGAAGCGCATCTGCTTCATTTGGGGCTTGTTCACGGAGATATCAAACCCGAAAACATCCTCGTCTATCAACGTGACGGAGAAGCGGGGGTTGAGTTTAAAATGGTCGATTTCGGCTCTATCGTCGAGATTTTTTCGCTCAACAATCGGGCCGGAACCCCCACCTATCTCGCCCCCGAACGGTTTAGCGGAAGCGTCATCAATGAATCCACGGAGATTTTTTCGATCGGGGTAACCCTCTATTGGGCCCTCACCCAAAAATTCCCCTACGGAGAGATTGAGCCGTTTCAAACTCCCTCATTTTCTCTGCCTAAACGCCCTTCCAAATTCAACAGCAATATCCCATTATGGCTTGATTCAATTATTATGCGTGCGATCAGCATCGATCCCGTTCAGCGCTACGCCCACTATTCCGAGTTTTTTTACGAACTCAAAGCTCCGGAGAAAGTCAAACCGTTTTTTTCCAAAACCACACCGCTGATCGAACGTTCTCCGGTTACATTCTATAAAACCGGATTTTTTATTCTACTGGTACTTGAAACTTGGACTTTTGTACTGTATGTCTCAAAATAGACTGCGCTTCTCTTAAGCTCAATCCCACTTTGCCTTTTGTGGCGTCCACTTCGACGACATACAAAGTTACTTATGAACACTAAGAAGCTTCAACAGGTATGATACTCACGAATTGGATGCTTCAGAAACTTTCATTTTCCAAGGCTCAAAAATAGTTCCATCCTCAAAGAGTTCTTGCGGGTCAATCGTATCGGTCGCTTTGCTTAGTATCCCTTGATCATGATAAATGCTCTGACTGTCCAAACAATAAGCAACTAGTTCGCTACAAATCCATCTATCATCTCTGTTTAATAGTTTACTAACCAGACGGTCAGGCTTACCTTTGAAAACACTATTAATCAATTTGCCGATAAATGTTCCTTGTATAGCTTCGGCAGCAATTAAATTAATATCGTACTTGGTTCCCACCTCTTTTGCAGCCACTTTTTCAAGTTCATTAGCTACCTCATCCGTAAGTCCAACAGGTTTTCGGAAAAATATTTGACAATGCGGATCGTTAAAATACCTATCCAAATCTGACCGCACGACTCCATTCTTTATATGAGCTTCGATACATTCATTGTCACCTGTGACGACGAGCGTATGCGACACTTTTATATCGCTCATTTTTGCCCAGCGCGTTATATAAGCTATCCCTTTGGAAATAATCGAAGAATTATAATAAGTAAACCCGATATATCCTTTTTTATACGTTTCACCATATACAGGGTTAACAGATGTTATTTCTATCTTCATGTGAAGCTCCTTTTTTATGGAATGGGATGTCCTAATGTGGTACAAATTCTACGAATAATCGCCGGTGTATTAAACCCTACAGGACCACCTTCCGTATCAGCATCTTGAATTATTTTTGGGATACTACCCGCATAACTAAAAGGTTTTACTGCCAAAATGGGTTTATTGTATACTTGAGCAATTTTAATTTCATGTTCAATCCACGAACTGTTTGCGATTGCCATATTTGCAAATATAAGAAAATAATTGCACTGCTTGACTTGATTAGCCAAATCTTCTTTTATTTTTGCAACTTTAGCTTTATCAAAAGGGTCGTGTTCAGGAACAGAATAGTTTAAATAATCCAATCCATACTCTTTTAGTTTTCCTGTCAAATTATAATAATCCTCAGAATATTTCCAACGATGAGATATGAAAATATTTGGCTTTGCCATCTAAAAACCTTTTTATATTAGATTTTATAGAATACCGCTGTATTAATTAAAATTAACTTTATATATTATTAATTATTTGCAATCAATTCTTGATATTTAATCTGTAATACTTTAATAAAGTTTTCTATCCATTCTGTATTCATTCCAGATAAACTCCATTTCTCTTTCAACATCACCAACGTATCCGCCGTCGTTTTCGGCATAAACGCTTCATTAGCTTTTGGCAAAGCTTGCTGCAATAAAACCTTAGCTGCTTCGATATTATGCGACAGGACTTCAAGTTCCATCAAGGTTGCCAGATCCCAGTAATCCGGTTCACTGTGCGCGATCTTTTGCTTGACGGCATAGCGGACGACGCAGACAAGTTCATCTTGTCTCGAATCAGGCTCTTCAAGCGAATGCATTAGGGTAATAGCATTGATACCGGGATACGCGTCACGCGTATCGGATTCGAATCCTTTCAGGTACGTATTGATTGCCTCTTTGAGCCATACTTCTTTCATAAACGGATCTTTTTCATCTTTCCATCGGTCTTTATACACACGCCCTAAAATCCCATAGGTCTCACTATTGACTCCGTAGGTATCGAGCGCTTCTTTTAAGACTGTCTCAGCTTCATCACCCTTTTTTGCCCGATTGAGTGCCAATCCTAGCTGTTCACGTACCATCAAACTGTGTTCAAGATATTCGGGCATTTTTTTTGTGAGGTCAATCATTTCTTCCCATGCTTCCAATGCGCGGTACGAAAGGAACAAATCGATTAAAATTCCCCCTTCAGTATCCGCCGTTTTGAGGCTGTTTTCAAACTCTTTTAGCCCTGCTCTATTTTTTTCACGGCGTAGTTGAGCTAATGTTTTCTTGGCCTCATTGGAATATCTGACCTGTTCACGAAAAACGTCGGTTTTTTCGTGCGGAATAAAATGAGGCTTAAGATCATCGAAAAACTGATACAGGGGGCTGTCGGTTGTTTGTTTTCGCGCCTCATTTAGCCATAATGTAATATTTTGCATATCTTTTTCTACACTATTCGGAATACGTTTTTCATCGAGGCCGTAAGGATATGCCCTTAGCATCTGAACATCAAAAGGGAGTGTGCAATCACTTGCGAAAATAGAGAGGGTACTATAAGGTTTGGATGCGTGCCGGACACCGAGCTCGTAAAAGACATTAGCATTGGCGGTTGTCAGATCAGCAATCGCATAATCGCACATCAACAACCGCTCAAACATCGGCTTATGGATGATCCCCCCCACCATCTCTTCATCGGCACGGATCGCTTCCATATCAGAGGCCTCGATGGCAGGTTTGATGAGTTGTTCATAAATGAGATCGAAATCAATATCACGGTTTTTGGCATCTCTTTTTTTGCCGAATGGCATCAAAACGAAGCAGAGGGGTTTCATAGTTTCCCTTTTTTGAGATATAAATCATTAAAACAACTCAGATATATGAAGGAGATAGGTTTCAATATCCAATAAAGCAACCCGTTCGACCGCTGTTTTAGATATTTTTTAAAAACAATATACAAGAACGCAACCACCAAAATTATGACACCCAATAACGGTAATATGGTCTGGTAAAAACTGCATAACATCCAAAAAATCATTACAATACTTATGAATTTAACCCATCGATCCAACTTATAGAGTTTCAAAAATTTAAATAACACTTCTGATGATATGTCCAATATCCGCAACGTTTCGGCATGATCCTTTTCAATTTTCTTATTCAGTTTGTCGAAACGGATCTCTTTTTTTGCTTCTCGGTCAAAATACTTCCACTCTTGCTGTTTTCCATAGGTTTCAAACCAATGTGCCGTAATCTCGTACCCGCTCTGGATCAATGCCTGGGCTTCGAGATCATGAAACGCATCAAGATCGGTACGAATATTGGCAAGCTTTTCCCGCATCTCTTTTCCCGTTACGATCTTTTCCAATAGATCAGCCGATTCGTGTTCATTAGTATGTACTACTTCATTCGAAAATCCGTCTTTCAGATGCAAAAGGGCTAAACCCTTGATCCGGTTTGCACGGCGAAGCTCTTTGGCAATTTTAAATTCGCTATCACGAGTTTTATTCATCAGGATATCCTGAATCCGTTCTATGACTGTGTAAATCGGAGTATTCGGACACCGGTATCGGTCGACATCCGGACAGTGGTTTAGTCGAAGGTATTGTATTAACATTGTAGCATAGGTGTCCGAATGTTTGA
>Ga0208863_1000203_pt1 | contig 73211 bp, 54 predicted proteins | sample RifOxyD3_FD_184040 | JGI IMG/M metagenome (GOLD analysis project Ga0208863, IMG submission 184040) | Soil microbial communities from Rifle, Colorado - Rifle Oxygen_injection D3 (SPAdes) | ecosystem: Environmental > Terrestrial > Deep subsurface > Rock core/Sediment | place: Rifle, Colorado... | reverse complement strand
GGAATTGTAAAATAAAAAGTTGTACCTTTATTTTCCTTTGATTCAAACCATATATTACCTTCTGCTGATTGTTCAATAATTGATTTAACAATATATAGCCCCAAACCAGTACCTGTGGTATCTCTCAACTTTACATTATCAGCTCTAAACATTTTGGTAAAAATATTTTCTTGTTGTTTTTTTGGTATTCCATAACCATTGTCAGAAACACTTACCAAGACGTCCTCTTTATTTTTCTTAATACTAATCTTTATAGTACCCTTTGGAGGTGTATATTTGATAGCATTGGTCAACAAATTTTGAAACACCATACGTATCAATTTGGAATCCAAATTAATTTTATTTAATAGTTTGCTATAACTTTTTACTATCATCATTTTCTTTTCTTTTATTTGTGGTTGTAACTCCTTTAAGACACTGTCTGTTATATCTCTCAAATCTATTTTTTCAGGATCTATCGCAAAAGTGCCCAACTCAATACGAGACACATTCAAAAGCGAATTGACCAAATCTACCATACGTTTGTTGCCTATCTCGACTTCCTCCAAATATTGTCTTTGTTCGTCAGTCAAACTACCAGCATCTCCATCCAAAAGCATTTCCACATACCAATTGATAGTAGAAAGTGGTGTGCGCAACTGGTGAGAAGCCAGTGAAACAAACTCTGTCTTAGCTTTATCAATACTCTGTTCATAAGAAATATCACGAAAAACAATAATAGCACCGATTGTTTTCTCCATCCATACAAAAGGACTTACCATCAAACCCACAGGAAACAAACTGCCATCAGCATGTTTGTAATAATAATCTTGACCCAATAGAGATGTCTGTCTTTCTCCACTTGATAAAGCTCTATAAATTGGACGTATTTTCTTATTTAAAGCCTTTCCTTTACTATCAAAAACCTCTAAAACACTATATATTTGTTTACCTTTTATATCTTTTGAGATTTTACCAAGCATCTCTTCCGTGGCTTTATTAACCAAGATGACTTTGCCTTTTTCATCAGTCACAATAATGCCACTACTAATACTAGCTAATAAGGCCTCATACTTGGCTTTTTCTTCAGCCAACTTATAATCTTGTTCTTTCAAACCACGCAATACTACTTGCAATTTTTCCTCGTCTTTTTTACGTCTAGTAATATCTCTTTCAATTCCTAAAAAATATTTTACATTATTTTTTTTATCAATTAGAGGCGTGATACTTACTTCAGCTGGATACTCTTCACCATTTTTTCTTTTATTGACAATTTCCCCGGCAAATGATTTTTTTTCTTTTTTTATAATATTCCATAATTTTTTGTAAAAATCTTTTTTCATTAAGTTACCCCACAAAACGCCAGCCTTTTCACCCAATACATCATCTACTTTGTACCCTGTAATTCTTGTAACCGCCTTATTAGCATACAAAATTTTTGCATCAGGATCTGTAATTACTATATGATCAGAAGCATTATCAACAGCAAACTTAAATTTTTCTAATTCTTTAGTCAAATCATCACTTTTTTTCTTTTCATCTTTGACATCTTCTAACACATTTATCAAGGCCTTCTTTTGTTCTTCCAAAAAGACTTGTTTTTCAATTATCTTTTGAGTTTGTTCTTGAACTTTTTTTTCTACATCATCGTGTGCTTTTTTTACACTACTAGCCATCATATTAAAAGCCAAAAGTAATTCTTGCATTTCTACAAATTTACTATTGTAATCAATACTATAATCATAATGTCCTCTACTGACCGACAAAGCAGCATCATAAAGCAAAACTATAGGTCTCAAATAATTTTTAATTATAAAAAATATGATGATTGCAGACAACAAAGCAATAATAGAAACTATTCCTACCGTCTTTTGGGAAATAGCAAGAATATTTGACAATTGACTATGTACAGATTCTTCTACAAACAAGAACAAATTATAATCCCCAATTTTTTTGTAATAAATATTTTTATTACTATCTTGAATAATAGTGACATTAGAAGTTTCACTACCAACAAAATTGGCAAAATCCCAAGTAGAAATATTATCTATATTTTTATCAATAAATCTTTTTTTACTAACAATTTCATTTTTTTCTTTTTCCCCCAATACAAAAACACTATCATATAATCTTTCCAATCTGTTACTATAAATAACCACACTATACTTATCAGCCAACATGAGCCTTGTGTCTATGCCCTCTTTTACAAAATTCATCTTTTGTGAAATTATCTCAGGTTTCAACTTTAAAACAACAACTCCCAATGGCACCCCAGAATTGTCACTTAACAAAGTTGAAAAATAATAACCTAATTCCTGACTAGTAACACCAACAACGACGTCAAAAGAATTACCAGATTCGATAGCTTCTCGAAAATAATCTCTAAAAGCATAGTTATTACCTACAAAAGACTGATCAGTAGACACTAAAGTATTACCATCCACATCCATAAGGTAAATAGCCGAAAAGACATCAGCAATATTATGTACTTTTAACTCTTTTAAGATTTCACCATCTTGCAATTTTTTTTCAACAGTAGACAAATAATTTTTTAATGCTATATTATTTTTTAAAGTCTCTGCCACATAGTTAGCACTGTTTAAAGTTACCCTTATTTCTTCACTTTTTACAAAAACAGAATCTCTGTAGTTATTTATTTCTGTCTGATACAAATTATTCTTTATAAAAAAATAAACCATAGTTATAGCTACAAAAGCGCACAAAAAAATAGTTGCCAAAGAATAAACAAGTAGTTTGTATCGGGATAAAAATTTTAGCATAAAAACTATTTTTTCTTATCTTTCTTTTTTAAGTCAATTTTCAATTCTATCATTTTCAATTCTCTATTGACCATGATAGAGTTGAGCTCTTCCAATTCTTCCACAGTCTTATTTAATTTTATTTCTGACATTTTAAATTTTTTTGTTTCTTCTATCATTTCTTTTTTTGTATCATCTACCTCTAAATGAAGAGACAAATTTCTTCTTACCAAGAAATACAAGACTAACAAAAAGACTATAAGCAAAAATGATACAAAATAAAAAAAAGTATAGCTATTTGTAGTGTAATCAAGCAAAATTTCCGATTGTACAAATCTAGAAGGAGTGTACAAAATTACTGACCAATAATAATTACTAACAATAGGAACTCTTATATAAGAAGCTACTTGTTCTTGTGCCAAATATTCAAAAACTTCAAATCCTACATTGCCTGTACGAGCTTTTTGTAAAATATTTAGAGCATCACTAAAATTAAAAAACACTTTATTTATATAATCATCCTCTATATTTTTGTTTAGAAGAGACTTGTCATTTGACCAGACTATCTGACCACTGTTAGAGACAACATTGAAATTTGTACCATACCATAAGCCATCTTCTAAAAGATAATCTCTAAAAAAATTTTCTAAATCAACTATCATGACTGCAGTAAAAACTCCTTCGTTATCTACAGAAGATGATTTTTTATAAATTTTCAATAAATTTTTTCCATTTAAATTAAAAGATGGAGACAACCAAAAATCATTATAACCTTTAGAAAAAAACTCACTATCATACATCAACAAGCTTTTTGAATCAAAATCCAAAGACCAATCATCACAAACAATATTGTCTGTTGTGTCATACAAATACCACACCAAAATTTGTTTATTATCATTATAAAAAGTTGGACAATCAAAAACAGCTTCATCACCCACAGCCACATTGTCCAAGAGACCTTCTATCCCAACAAAAAGATTACCCAATTCTTTTTTTAGTTCCTTGGATATTTGAGTATTATAATTCAAACTTACTTGTCCAAAGTATTCATTATACTTTTGGGAAAAAAATTTATTATTTTTTTCTAAAAGTAACCAAGAAAAAAGCAAAAATAATATAGTCAAGACAACAAAGAATACTACAAAAAATGTATCAAATATTTTTTTATTTCCAAAATTTTCTTTCATAAAAAATCATAAAAACACAAAAAAGCTAGCCTAAACTAGCTTTTTGGTATAAAAATTTAAATAAGACAGGCATATGGCTTTTCCTAAGTCTTGAACATAAAAAAGATAAATTCAAAAACTATTTAGAAACAGAAATACTTTCATCATTTTCAGCATCACAGGCAACGACAGTAATCAATCCGGTCGTGTACTTAGTCAAGGCATAACCAGTAGTAGTACTGGTCCAACTACTTCCACTAGCATTAGGACTAATAGGTACCTTACCCAAATAACCATCGGTAACAAGTTCAGTTAAATTCAAACAATTACCCGAAGTAATAGTTTGTGCCGAGCAAGTATTGCTACAACCAGTATCTCCTATCATATAAGGTGTCGCTGCAGTCATAGAACCAACAGTAGTTGGGTAACTTCCTGAATTATCCACCTGATAAACCTTTATAGCCGAAACAACTGAAGTAATATCAGTCCAACGACTAGAATTTCTGGCATCTTGAAAACGTTTGAGTGGGTCTAAAGCCACAAAAACAACTGATGCTAAGATAGCGATGATAGAGATCACTATCAGAAGCTCTATCAAGGTAAAACCTTTTTTTGCCATATGTTTTTTTATAAATTAAAACTTTTTATTGGTTTAATAAATTAAAATTCTGATTACTAGAAATTTTGGTATCCAAGTTTAAAATATAAAGATTAGAATCACTTGTTTTTTCAATAGACCTAACACTTAAACTTTCAAATAAATAAGGTGTCTCAAAAGAATCCAATTTATTCATAGTAACATTTTTCAAATCCGTACTTGAAAGTATGAGCCATCTATAATCGTACTCTTCATTGTTATCAATGATAGACAATGGCTCAAAATATAATTCTTCAGAATTAGAAATTTGAGAAGAAGCTTCCTGACGAGATATCTCCATAACATCCTCTGCACTCTCATTGTTCAAAAGATCTAGCTTCAAAATAGTATGAGTAAAAACACGACCAGAAACTCTATCTTTGGCATAAGCACTCGCAGAAATAGCCACCGGCAATTTCACAGAAACATCTTGTAATTCGTATTGTACCACATTTTGATTATTTTGACTAATTGTTTCTTGTGGTTTAGGTGAATTCCTATTTATTGATCTATAAAAGAAAGCTCCTACTAAAAGGATGACTGAAAAAGCCAAAAAAATCAACAACCAGAATGTTCTACTTACTTTTTTGGTATCAGGATTGTATCTATCAAAATTTACTTCTGGTGAAACACCACTAACATCAAAATGCTCATCCAAATCCCTTAAGTAATTAGATTCTTCTTTTTTGAGATTTTGAAAAGCTTTATTTTTATGAACGACATCTTTTTCGTTTATGGTTGGTTCATCCTCATAGTCTTTTGATGAAAAAGCTCGAAGAGCCAAACCAAATGATTCAATAAAAGAAATATCTTCTACTTTGATAGACTTATCAAAACTAGCAAACTCAATAGGAAAAGTAAATTCTTTTTGAAGATATTCAACCAAACCATTCATCTTACTCGTACCGCCTACCAAAATAATTTTACTTATTTGCTGTTCTTGATCATCATTGACAGCTATAATATTTTTTATATCAATTATCAATTTATCTAAACCTTTTTTTATAAGAGAAGATACTTCTTCATCAGTACCTGTCAATCCATTAGTTATCTTTTTATTTTCTGCATCAGCCAGATTTATGCTAAACTTGTTGGAAATTTCTCGAGTGAAGTAATCCCCTGCAATGTGTGTATTATAACTAAAATAAAAACGCTCCTTGTTTAAAATATTAATAGATGTAGATTGAGCTCCCAAATCTATCAAACAAATTTTTTCATTCTTTTTGTTAAAAAAAATAGCTCGGCGTAAAGCAATAGGCTCAACATCAAAAAATTTGATTTTTATTTTATTTTTCTCAAAGAACTTAAACCAGTCCTCGGCAGCATCTTTGGGTATAGCCACTATCATACCCTTCACAACTTCTTTGGACTCAAAAAATACTTGGTAACTATACAAAATATTGCTCAATTTTTCAGGTACGATACCTTGAAGTTCTTTCAAAATAAGTTTTTCTCTTTCTCTTTTACTATGCGGTGGCAAATGAAAAATATGCACATATACCAAAGAATCAGGCAAACTAACAACAACATTTTCTCTATTTATTTCTTTAGCTTTCCCCACCAAAAAAAGCTGATTAAAAACAGCAGATAATTTCTCGCCGTCCTTTATTCTACCCCATTCTATTATTCCCGGTTCTAAACCAATATTATTTTTTGCGCCAAATACAGGCTTGTTAGTTGAGCCTGTAATTTCTAAAACTTCGATTGTATGATCGGCGATATCTAAACCGACGAAACTTTGTTTTTGAGGCATAGTTATAAAATTTCTAATTCACCTAATTTCTAATTTCTAATAAAATTACAAATTATTAAAATAACCAAACTAAATTTCTATATTATAATTTTTTTCTCTTCTTTTTCTTTTGATTTTTTTATTATTGTTATAAATATTAGATTGAGTTCATGTGCTTCTTTCCAAAGTTTCCGAGCAACATCTTTTTTATCTGGGCAAGCTCTAGCCAATAATCTAATAAAGTGTTTCGATTCCTTTATTTCCTTATTAGCTATAGACATTTTATGGATAAAATCCTTGTTACTTTCAGCACAATCAGCTTCACTATAGTTTGCACCAACCGAACTTGCTGAACCAGACAATTGATTTATTAATCTTTTTGTTATTTCATCTTTTGGTAAATTGAGTAGCCAATCTATTACATCTTCTCCAAATTTAGATGTTCTTTCTTCTAAATCATAAATTTTATTCCCCTCCATATTTTTTATTTTATAATTTTATTAGAAATTAGGTGAATTAGAAATTAGAAATTTGCTATATTTCACTGCGACTATTCAACGTTATTACATTTCCATCCAATGTAACATTTGCTTGCAATCTTTGTGTATACTCATCAACTGTGCCTGTTATAGTAAGTGTTCTATCATTGCCACTTGATGACACAGATATTATACACGATCCTGTACTTAAATTCAAAGTTTCAGCTGTGTACGATGTATCCAAACGCAAATGTTGCAAAGCAGCATCAAGACAACCATCGACAATACTATAAGATTCACCACCTTTTTTATTTGTAAAACTATTTTGTGCATCATTCACCACCAATTTGGAAGCACTCAAAGACAAAATTAAAGCGCTGGCTCCTATAATAAGTACCATCATCAAAGCCATTATTCCTCTTTTATTATTTTTTATTTTTCTAAACATACTTTTAAAATTTCTAATTCATATAATCTAAAATTTTTAATTTTATTAGAAACCTGCCTGTCGCCTGCCTGCCGGCAGGCAGGGCAGACAGGTTAGGAATTAGATATTAGGTTAATTATATTAGTTTCTAATACTTGCAATAATCTCCTCTGTCTGACTAAAAATAAAATCATTGCTCGTACCCACAGGACTATTATAATCTATGGTCAAAGAAAACTGGATTGTTTTAGGTGTAGAACCCAGAGATAGGTTACTAAATTGCAAATCCGTTACCTTGACTTCATCCGTAGTTATATAAATAGGATCACTACTACCCTCTGTTATTTGTAATCTGCCATCATCTTGATTTAGAGAAATAATAGTAGGATTTATATCAACACTCGACATAGCAAGAGAAAGTACACCAGGATCAGCATCCAAAGTCGAAGCACCTATATTTATTCCATTGGCTTGTTGTATTTTTTTTGTAATCAAAGTCAAAGCATCCCTCATATTGGCATGTACTTCTTGCACAACATACACTTTGTTGCGAGTATTGGTGATAGAAATAGAAAACTTCATAAGACCTGTAGAAACCAAAGCTAAGATAGCTACATAGATAAGTGTTTCAATCAATGTAAATCCACGTTTATTCATAAAAAAATAAAATATTTTTAATCAAAATAAGATGATACAAAAAAGATAAAGTTTTTAAAGTTCATAAAGTTAAAAGTTTATAAAGTCTTTTTACCAATATAACTTTATAACTTTACAAACTTTTAACTTTATGAACTCTGTCCTATTTATAATTAATCCTCATCTCTTTGAACACAGGAGTACTAGTACCATCACCAAAAAGTTCCACACGATAACGTACCCAGCGACGTCCATTCAAATAATTTGGAATGATACTACCAAAATAATCCACAAAGTAAGCATCTGCACCTGTCACGCCATACCATGATGTCCAAGTACCAGGCACTCCGCCATTATCTGGGGCCGTACTTACTTGAATTTTTATAGAACAATCAGTACAAGCAGTCAGATCTTCATCCCAATCTAAATATTGTACAGGTGAAGCATCACCCATATCAAAAGCTGAAGAAATGAAATAGGTTGAAGTAGCAAAACCACCACCGGAGCCAGCTCCACTTCCACCAGCGCCACCAGCACCAGTCGCAGTTTCATACAAAAATTTGATATCATCCAATCTGACATTTTGTGTACCATTACTAGATAAAAATGCTTTTATTGCTATTTTCCCAGTTGTCGTTGCAAATGTTGATAAATGTTCATTCATTATACTAGCTGTATTGTAATTATTACTTCCTGCAGTTCCCCAACTAGAACCATCCCAATACTTCCAATTTACTCCTTCATCATCTGACAATTGATAATAAATTTCTCCACCATTTTTACTGGCAGTCTCCACAATACTACCAAGAGCGCTACCAATATAACTAGTACTCGAAACAACAGTAACGGAAGGATTAGAAGTATCATAAGTAGCTCTACCAGCATAAGCTGTATTAGGAATTGTAAAACTACTTGTCCCTGTCCATCGAGCAATATTTGAAAATCTCATTTCATCTATATAACACAGATAATAATTACCACAATTGGCAATATAATAATAGTTTGAAGAATTATTTGCTATTGTTCCTGTAAAAGCAGCACCGGCTCTATATATTCCATTTACATACATACGAACATAAGAACCATCATAAGTGACTGCAATATGTGTCCACTGATGATTAGGTAATACACCTTGCGATGTCTGAATAGTAAGAGCAGGATTACTATTCAATCTAAAATAGATTCCACCATTATAATCTGTACCCAATGAATAACCACTAGAACTATAAATAATGTTTTGTGAATAATAATTATCTCCATTCCACCACACTTCTACTGTAAAATTTGAAGATAAAGTAGGCAAACCTGCATTAGTAGTAATATAACCAGTTCCACCAATAGATGTATTAAATTTACCAGCCGCACCATAAGCAGCACTACCATTTTTACTAAAACTATAACTACCAATAGAATCAATGATTATCCCACTAGTTTCATCAAAATGCCATAAATTTGTAGTGTATTGATCAGCTGGTTCAATATTAAAAGTAACATTAACACTATCAAGCTCTACTTGTTGAATAGTATCTGATTTCATAAAAGCTTTAAAAGCAATCTTTTTTGTACTTGCATCAAATTCTTCAATATTAGTATCTATTTCAGACACTGTATTAAAATCTTCATTGCCTGTCGCAACTTGCCAACTACTTCCATTCCAATAATACCAAGTTGTACCATCATCATTTGAAATTTGATAATAAACATCACCAGGACTTGTCGTAGAAACTGTATGTGAAAATCCTCTCCAAGAATATAAACTAGGAACGATTTTAGAATAAGCTGCCTTAGAAAAAATTGTTGGCAAGTTACTAGCATAACCAGTGATAGTACGTGTAAAAGGTACCTCTATATTATCCAAAGCAACTTTTTGGCTACCATCACTAGACAAAAATGCTCTCACTGCTAGACTGTTTGTCGTCGTGGTAAAATTACCTATATTAGTATTCACTACTGAAGCAATATTAGATTCACTAGAAGTAGTTGCTACTACCCAACTAGAATTATTCCAATAATACCAAGTTTGGGCATCATCTGATATTTGATAATAAATTTCTCCACCTTTTTTGTCTGAAGTTTCTGTAAATCCATCCCAAGAATCTACACTAAAATCTTCTTGAACAGAAGATATTACGTCTGGCTTATCGGTTGAATAAACACCAGTCGCTTCAATATTCAAAGTTGTCAAAGCAGCACTATTACCAGAAGTTTTGTGTGCTAAGGCAAAAATATTACCATTAACTCTAACCAAATTTGAATGTCCACTACCATAATTATCATAAGTCAAAGTATCTACTTTCGGAGTTGTAATGACACCCAAAGTACTAATGTCATAAGTATCCAAAATCATTTGACTATTCAAAGTATAGGTCAAAGCATAAAAAGTTTCTACCAGACTAGTTAATTTTGGATATTTCAAAGCAGTCCCACTACCATATGTGAGACTATAATTGAAACTATTTGGCATAATACCTGCCGAAGTAATATTTAATGTACCTAAATACGTAGTACCATCTGTTTTTGTATAAGAAACGGCAATATAATCATTGGAAACTTTTACCATTGTCGTACCATAATCAGGTATATAACCATCAACATTACCGTATTTGTCATCTAAAATTACATAATCAAGCACAGTATTAGTTTGAGTAATAATTCCATTACTAGCAATATTAATAGTGATTATTTCAGTTATACTTTTGTAAGTTGGATAATCTTGTTTTACATCATAGCTCACTGCATAAATATTATCATTTACATAAATCATTCTAGAATTAGAATGAACCTTTGTATAATTTGTATAACCAGCATTTGGAGATAAATAGTTAAATGTATCTATTCTTGTTCCGATAACACCAGTATCAGAAATAGTAATAGTATCCACATAACTACTATAAAAATTTGAAACAATAGCATACACATTGGCACTACCTTCCAATTTGACCAAATCACTAATCTCACTTGTAGTATTAGTAAACGTCTGTACAAGACTAATTACACCAGTGTCACTGACACTATATGTAGAAATATAGGCTGAATATCCAATAGCAAAATAACCATTAGAAATTTTTGTTAAAATATATCTTGTGTTATACACTGATAAGGTAGCAGAACTCAATACATTTGAATCTACTGTACCATCACTAGCAATTCGTTTGGTAGATAAATATACTTTAGAGCCACCATTATCAGCATAAGTATATAAATAAATATCATCACGGATATGTGTAACAATAGGACGTTGTATTGGACCACCTCCCACTACAGAAGTAGAAATCAAAGAATTAGTAATATCCCCTGCTGAAGAAATACTTATTGTACTAAGAGCCAAACCACCGGCAGAATTTTGATAAGCCAAGCCATAAATACCTGTACCAACATTTACAATTTGCCCAGAATCTCCATCACCATTTTCATAAATATAAGAATCAATTGCTGTAGTATTGATAACACCAGTAGCCGAAATATTAAAAGTGTCTATCGTACCATAATCATTTATTTTATTAGAAACAATTGCATAGTTGTCACTACCAAGAGAAACTATATCAGGGTAAGAACCATTACTAGATGTCTTATACTGCAAAGATTGTATTAAAGAAATTCCACCACCACTATTAACATTAAAAGTCTTTAACCATCCATTTCTATTTTTATCTTGATACACTGCGGCAATATAATTATCAGAAAGTTTTACCATTGAAACATTACGATTATATATAGTAGTACTCAAATTATCATCCAATGCAAAATTATAACCACTATTTGTTAGTATACCACTACTATCAATCTTAAAGGTTTTGAACATTGATCTACTCAGTTCCCAACTATAAGGACTATAATTGTCATAACTCAACAAATAAACATCACCTCCTATGTAAATAACATTAGTATTTTTATAATCATAAGATCTATAGTATTCATCTGCAGCTAAAACAACTTTGGCATTAGGAGCGCTAACAACACCTGTACCACTAATAGGAATAGTTCTAACAATCAATGTATCAGTACCTTCACTATTACAATCATATGATAAAACATACATATCTGTTGCATTTTCTACTTTTTTAATGTTCATAGTTTGAGCAGAACACTGTACCCATTGATAATTTTGTACAAATCTAGGCTCTACATCTTGAGTGGAAATCAATGAAAAAAGGCCATTAACATCTACATTATACGTAGTTACAGGAGCTGCCCAACCGCTACCATAAGCCACAGCGATAATTCCATCAACTATTTTGATTATACCCAAATTTGAAAAGTCATCACTACCCGTCTGTAAAGTACTATTAACTCCGAAAGATAAAGTACTCAAATTACTAGATATAACACTACCATTTGTAGAAATTCTTTTTGTTACTAAATACACAGTTTTGTAACCATTTGAATAATTATCCAAATTATACACATAAACATAAATATCATCCCTTACATGAATAATGTCCGTAGCAAAAGCAGGAGTACCACCTAAATTTTCAAAATCTGTAACAGTGTTAGCTACCGCACCCAAAGCTGGACCAACATGTTTCAATCTAGCTTGACCACTCAAAAATTCTACTTTTGTAAGATCATAACTATAAGTAGAAGAGGTATTGTAATTATAATCAAAAGAATCATTTGGACCAAGATAAATCAACCTAGCTTTCCCAGTAGAGACATCAATATAAACAGAATTATAATAATAATCAGAATAAGTAGTAAAATCCCAAGCAACACTACTAGTAGTGAGTACAGGTTTCACACCTGCCATACCATCTCTAAAATCTACTTTCCATTTATCATAAGTATATTCAGTCTTGGTATTATAATCATAACCAAACTCTTCCTTACAATCCAAAGTTATTTTGTCCAAAGAAACATTTTGGGTACCGTTCCCCTCAAAATAAGCCTTAAACAAGACAGGACCAGTAGAGGTAGAAAAAGCACTAATATGTAAACCAACGTCTGTAGCAGTATTGTAGTCTGTACTCAATGTAGTAGTTGCCCAACTAACACCATCCCAATATTTCCAATCTGTACCACTGTTATCTGACAATTGATAATAAATTTCACCACCATTAGTTTTGGTAGAGACCTCATCAAAACCAACAAAACTACCAGCTCCAGAAGGAGCATATGAAATAGTTGGTGTTATAGTTGGATTGGCACTAGAATAACTAAGACCATAACCAGCAGAAAAAGTATAAAGATAGTCTCTCTGGGAAGTGGTATAGGCAATACCATTATTGAACATTACTCCAAAATAATAATTACCTAACTGTACTATACTAGGGAAATTAACATCCGCATTATAAAATTCATAAGTATCTAACACACTACCAATACTTCCATTGTCGTTAATACTTACCAATTTTGCAAAACCATCATTATCTGGTCCTCTGTAAGCCACGATATAACTACTACCTGTTATTTTTCTAAAATCTAGATTAGCAAAAGAAGTTGATTCTATTTGTAAACTATTATTTGCAGGTTCAGTAATAACACCTGTTGTAGGATCTACACTTACTGTTTGTATCCAACCAGCTGTACCGATACCATTGCTATAAGCTACAGCATAAATATTAGCACTGACATTTAATATAACAGAATAAATAGCAGCACTATCTAATTGATAAGTCTGAACATTTACAGTATCAATTACACCTGTACTACTTATGTTCAAACTTTTAAGTTGTAAACTTCCATCACTATCTCGATAAGAAATTAAAAACTGATTACCAGTAGTCTTTTTTATATAAGGATAACCACTAATAGTTGTATCAAAATCATATACACCAATATAAGAAATAGCTCCCGTTGTAGAGTTAACAGAAAAAGTTCTAATTCTACCATAAGTTGTTGAGTAACGATAAATAACAGCAAAATAACCAGGACTAATTTCTTCTAAGTATGGATCATAAGATTGTGAATCAGTACTAGCATTATAACTTTTTTGAGTAATAGTACTGCCATCATTAGAAACAGTAAAAGTTGTAAGACTTAAATATCTAGTCGAAGACTGAGTGTAATAAAATCTTTCAGCAGAAACAACAAACATATTGTTACCCACTGATTTTACATCAAGATTACGATAACCATATGTAGAAGTATAATAACCAATATAATTGGTACTAATATTAGATCTAAGAATTACACCTTCAGGACTAATTTCCATAGTTCTCACATACATTCTTCCATAATAACCACCACCATAAGAATAATATCCATAATTATAAACCATGGCATAAATATTACCAGAAATATGGATTAGTTTGTTTCTATAATAACTACCATAATAGGAATTATTAGTATAATTATCAGTACTACCAATTATAGAATCACCAAAATTTTCAATATTACTACTCTGCTCAAAAGTAAGATGAGCCGTATCTCCAGAAACTTCAATGTCAGTTGCATTATAAATATAATCTCCAGCAGTGCCAAAATCCCAACTTTTAGCAATACAACCTTCTCCACCAGCCATCTCCATAATTTTTATTTCACCTGGTGTACTATAATCTACAAAATCATCAGCACTGTAAAAAGCAGCCAAATCACTCAATATACTCTGCCCCGGTCCACTACTCCAATCAGACTGAATCCATTCTCTTGAATCCCAATTAGTAAGATAAAATTCTTTGTTTACTGAATTGGTAAGACCAGGTCTGACTTCCCAGCTGACAGTAACATTTACTTTTTTTGATTGCAAATCCAAGGTACCTGTAGCACAATCCTCAATATCATGAGTGGTATCATTACGACAAACATCAGAAAAAGTAACAGTCCGTGTGTAATCACCTATAGTTTGAATATTAGTACTATAAAAAGACCAACTATAGTCAGCAAAAGATATATTACTGCTTGAATATAAATCATTCCAAGCTCCATCTTTTATAGCTCTAATAGACTCAACAGCTTCTAGAGCCAAAGTCTCTGCTCTAGAGCCAAAATTTCCTTGGTTCAAAGCTGAAATATTTCCGACAGAAGTACTGGCAATAGAAGAAACCATCAAAGCAAAAATAGCCATCGCCAAGATGACTCCTAAGATACTTTGACCTTTTTTATTTCTAGATAACATATTCTATCAAAATGTACCACTTACTAAAATATTTAATAAATTCCTAATTTCTAATCAAATAAACAATTATTAATCTTTTTAGATCCTCCCCCTAACAGGGGGAGTTAGAGGGGGTCCACCTTTGGATTAAATATTTCTTTAATTTTTATGTGTTTGATTCCAAATATCTTGCAAAACATTTCTTAGTTCATATCTTATTTGTTCATTTCTATATCTTAATACTTTATAGCCTAATTTTTCCAAAATGTCTTGTCTTATTAAATCTTTTTGTCTATTTTCTTCTTCTCCGTGTATCCAACCATCCAATTCTATAATAAGTTTTAGTTCATGGCAATAAAAATCGACTATAAAACTTTCTATACTATACTGCCTTCTAAATTTTACACCAAATTGACGACCTCTTAATTTTAACCATAATACTCCTTCTGCTTTGGTCTGTTCTTGTCGCAATTTTTTTCTTTTTGTTTTTAAAAAACTTTTATTGCTGTACATAATCCCCCTTTAATTTTCGTTTTATCTTTCTCTAGACCTCCCCTAACCCCTCCTAATAGGAGGGGAATCAAACGAGATAACGACATCCTTCTTCTAAGTCATAAATCTTATTTCCCTCCATATTTTTATATTTTAGAATTTTATTAGAAATTAGATATTAGAAATTAGAAATTTTTTATCAGTTTTTTTCCACTTTTCCATATTCATTTACACTAATAGTCTTACTACCGGTAACAGTATGAGACAAAACTAAAGCACCAATATTATCCGGCAAACCAAGACCTCCCTTGGCAAAATTTATATCGATATCATCACCTGTAAGAGTAAAGCTACTGTTTGATAAAACCAAAGAACTTTTCAAGTTAAACAACAAATCATAATCAATATCTCTAGTTTCATAAGAAGAACCTTGGTATAAAGTAAAAGAATCTATACCACTACTATTTATATCAAAATAAACGCCATGATTTGCATTGTTATAACCAACAAGAGACTGCTGTCTAGCAGTTCTTAAAGTTTGCACTATTTCAGCAGATGAATCCAAAAGTTGTAATTTTACCTGAAAATTTCCATACACTGGTACAGAAGCTACAACAAGTATCCCAGAAATTGCCGTTACAACAATCAATTCTAAAAAAGTAAAGCCTTTCTTATAGTTTATAAAGTTCATAAAGTTATTACAAAATTTCTAATTCATCTAATTACTAATTTCTAATAAAATCTAAAATTTCTAATTATTCAAAACTTTTTTAACCTATGTTTCTTTTGCTTTTTTGATTATTGTAATAAATATAAAATTTAACTCTTGTGCTTCTTTATACAATTTTCTTTCAACTTCTTTAAATTCAGGGAACGCTTTAGACAACAATCTTATAAAATGCTTTGATTCTTTACTTTATTAGGTAATGCACATCTATTACGTCTTCACCAAACTTTGCTGTTCTTTCCTCTAAATCATAAATCTTTTTCCCCTCCATATTTTTATTTGAAATTTTTAATTTTATTAGAAATTAGTAATTAGATATTAGATGAATTTTTTCTTTATCCCTTAATATTTCCCGTAATATTGTAAATTGGTGTAATAATAGATATTGCCAAAAATCCAACAACAACTCCAATGAACAATAACAAAATTGGTTCCAAAGCAGTGGACAAAGCTTTGGTAGAATTATCTACTTCTTCTTCATAAAAATCAGAAATATAAAGTAAGGTTTCCTCCATTTTACCAGATTCTTCACCAACATAGACCATACGTGAAACCATCTTGGGAAAAAGATTTTGATGTTGTTTCAAACTTTCAGAAGCTTTAACACCTTTTTTGATACGCAAAGAGACATCTCTTAGTACTTTTTTGTAATAATAATTATCCAAAGATTTCTCAGTCACACTAAGTGCTTCATCAATACTCAGTCCACTACGCAAAAGACTACCAAAAATACGAGAAAAACGAGACAAATTGGTATTACGCACTAAATTCCTAATTATAGGAAAATGCAAAAGTATCCAATGTGTGACAGGATGAGAAAATTTTTGTTTTGACAAAACAGTCAAAAAAGTAATACCCAAGATAATTGACCAAAATAAAATAAATTGATTATTATTGATAAAATTAGAAAATTTTATCAGCAACTGAGTTGTCCAAGGCAATTCCATATGTAATCCTTCAAACAAAGGAATTATTTTGGGTAAAATTAAAAAAGACATAGCCATTGCCAAACCAAAAGAAGCTACCAAAACAATCATAGGATAAAACATAGCTCCCCTGATTTTGTCTAATAGTTGCTTTTCTTTTTTTAGAGTCTCTGATAGATTTTCCAAATTTTCTCCAAGCGTACCTGATTTTTCGCCAGCATAAATAGAACTAATAAAAATACCAGAAAAAACACTAGGATGTCTGGCAAAAGATTCAGCCAAAGTGTTACCTGATTTTACAGAAATCAAGATGTCTTCTAAAATTTTTCTTAGTCTTCCTTGTGTTGAATCAATTATGATTGACAAAGACTCTACAATGTCGATACCAGATTTTTGCATAACAGCCAAATTTTTGGCGAGCAAAGCTTTTTGATTGAGACTAATAAATCCGATACCAATGTTTTTGTCCAAAATTGAATTGAAACTATTTTGAGGCATAATTTTTTGTTTAACTAAATCGCAGTAAGCTAACGAAATATAAGAAGGATGTCTTCGTAAAAAGCTACGAGGAACCTGCCTGTCCCGACTAAGTCGGGATTTAACTACAACTGGGTAACTCTCATTACTTCTTGTATAGAAGTAACACCATTTAAAACTTTTTCAATTCCATCATAAAGCATGGTTGTCATACCTTCTTCTTTGGCTTTTTTGAGTATTTCATCACTTGAAGCATGAGTGAGTATCAAATTTCGAATTTTTTCATCGACCTCCAAAACTTCAAAAATACCAAAACGATCATTGTAGCCAGTGTTGCTACATACTTTACAACCAGCTCCTTTATATATTCTGGCACTACCAAAATCTTTTACTTTCAAATCACTCAAAATACTTTGGAAATCTGCATTTTCGGTGAGAACAGCCAATTCTTCTTTGGTTAATTTGTAAGAAGTACGACAGTGATTACAAATTTTACGTACCAGACGCTGAGCAATGACAAGATTGACAGTAGAAGAAACTAAAAATGGTTGTATACCCATATCAAGCAAACGTGGCAATGCTGTCACAGCGTCATTGGTATGTAGTGTAGAAAGAACCAAATGACCAGTCAAAGAAGAATTGATAGCGATATCAGCAGTTTCGGCATCACGAATTTCACCGACCATAAGAATATCTGGATCTTGACGAACCAAAGCACGCAAACCTTTGGCAAAAGTTAGATTTGTTTTTGGATTTACTTGAATTTGAGTAACACCTTCAATATCATATTCTACAGGATCTTCAATAGTAGCTAGATTTATTTCACGTTTATTTAGAAGCTTCAAAATAGAATAGAGTGTAGTAGTTTTACCACTACCGGTTGGCCCTGTAACCAAAATCATACCATGTGGATTCTTGATAGCTTTTTTAACTTTTTTCAAATTGTCACTAGAGAATCCCAAGTCCACTAAACCTAATTGTTTATTTTTTGGATATAACAAACGCATGACAATGTTTTCGCCATAGGTAATAGGCACAATAGAAATACGAATATCCAACCAATTGTCATTTACCAAATAACGCAATTTACCATCTTGAGCTGCAAAATGAATATCTGTAGCCATTTTGGCCAAAATTTTTATACGAGTCAAAATAAAACTAAGAAAGTCAGCAGGAGCTTGTCCCTTTTCTACAACAAAGACATCATGCATCACACCATCAATACGAAAACGAAAAGTTACTCTATCTACTTGTGGGGTAATATGAATATCAGAAGCTCTATTTTCATAACCATATTTTAAAACCATGTCAACAAATTCTACAACGATATCATCTCTTTGTTCATTACTTAAACGAGGATTGTTCAAACTTTTCAAAACATTTAAGACATCTAGATCAATATCTGAACCATAAACTGACAAAGCTCTATTTAGATCGTCATCGTCAATATAATAAACTTTTGCCACCTGACCCAATTTCTTTTCGACAAAATTTTTGGTTTCCAAATCTCGAGGATTTTGCATTCCCAATTTTACACCTTCACTATCCGAGTTGACAGCAACTACACCTTTGTTACGAGCAACTATTTCAGGAATAAGCTTGACTATATTTTCATCCAATTTTTCATTTGTCAAATTTATATAAGGTACAGAAAAATATTCAGCCACAGCTTGACCGATAATATCCTTACTTAAAACATTTTCTACAAAAAAATACTCAATCAAATTGGCATTGTGAGATTTGGCGTATTTTTTGGCAGCAGTAAAGTCTTTTTCTTCTATATAACCCTGATCGAGTAAAATTTCCTTTAGTTGTTGCTCGGTAAATTGCATAATTTATTTTTAAAGACCTAAAACTTTTTTGATGTGTTCTACTACTTCTGCGATAGTGGTATCAGATTTTACAAAATAATCTTTGGCCCCAAGAGACATGGCTTTGTCTATATCTTCTTTTTGATTCAAGTTGGTAGATACTATGACCGGTACCTTTATTTTATTTTCTGTTATATCATTCAAAACAGAAAAACCATCTTTATTGGGCATCATCAAATCAAGCAACAACAAATCATACTTGTTGGCTTTAAGCTCATTCAAAGCACTAACACCATCAAAAACTACAGTAGTCTCAAAACCAGCCTTATTAAGCTTTATTTCCAAAGCTTTGGCCATAGGTTTTTCATCTTCGGCGATTAAAATTTTCTGTACAGTCATATTTTTTAGGTTAAAAATTTCTGTTCTTATTATACCACTTTCTTGAAAAAACGTGAAGTACTTGTCCACGTTTTTTTGACTAAAAAATAATACTAAACTTATATGTTTTCTTAGTATCAAATTTCAAAGCCAAAATTTCAAATCAAATCCAAAGCAATAATTTCAAAATTTTATCATTTGACATTTATAGTTGGTTTGAAATTTGGATTTTGATATTTGAACTTTTACTTACTTCTTTCATAAATACCTTTAGTTACAACTGCCAATTTCTCAGAAGAAAATCTTTGCAAATTCTCCCGTGCATGATATTTCAGCTCACTACGAACATTTTCATCAGTCAAAGCTATATACAAAACTTGAGCTATCTGTTCTTGATTCAAAGGATCAAAATAAAGAGCGCTCTCCCCCAACACTTCTGGCAAACAACTAGACGAAGAAGCAACCACCGGTAAACCACATTGACTAGCTTCCAGTGGTGGCAAACCAAAACCTTCATAAAGAGAAGGAAAAACAAAAACACTAGCTTTTTTATAAAGCTCAATCAAATCAATATCTTCGACTAAGCCCGTAAAAACAACATTTGTTACGTTTGCGAATTTTTCTTTTAACTTTTGATAAAAGTAGCTATCTTTACCAACTAATACCAACTCGTAATCTTGACTATTTTCTTCATTAAAAATCTGCCAACTTTCCAAAAGCTTATCCAAATTTTTATGAGGATAAGCAGCACCGACATAAAGAACAAATTTTTTGCTTATACCAAACTTCTGCAAAACATTTTCTGGCAACTCCAAATGACTTTCAATTTTAAAAGGAGCTTGGTAAGTGACAGTAATTTTTTCAGGCGGAACACCCAGAGTTTTTACAATGTCTTGAGCTGTAAATTGACTGGTGGCTATAATATGTTTGGCTTCTTTGACCAAATGTTTGATTAGAGTTCTATGTGCTTTATCCTTGAACCAAAATTTTAGATTACCTAAAGTAGAAGCTTCTGGACGTCCATAATGATACATGGTCAAATCATGAATAGTGATAACAAAAGGTTTTTTATAAAAATATGGCACATTCCAGTGCGGAAAATGCATCAAGTCAACAGGATTATCTTCCAAAATTTTCAAGAAAATTTTTTGTTCCTCCATAGTATACCAAGGCACATCAGCCAAAACTTTGGTGAATCTATCATTTTCTATTTTTAACTCTGCAAAATTATCTTGACGCAAAAAAATCAGATAATCATTTTCACTATCTATTTTCTGTAATTGCAAAATAAGTTGTTGGATGTATCTCCCAATGCCAAAGTGAGAACTTAGCATGCGAGCGTCAATACCGATTTTCATAAGGTATGTCTCATCCTGAGCTGCCGAAAAACAAGAGAAGGATCCCTGCCTGCCGGCAGGCAGGTTTCTTAAAAATTAACATTAAACTAAAATTCTGTTTGCAGTTTTTAAAAGAAATTCACGCTACAATTATACTACATAATCAATCTCCAAGGAAGACTTCTCCAACTGGGTATTTTATAAAACTTTCATTCAAACCATCTACTCCAAATCTTTTTAGCCATTCTGAATTACTAGAATATTTGTATTGAAAAGACTTTTCTAAACTTGTAACTAGGCTATGCTTAAAAGGATTTTTTATTATATAATTGAAATGCTTCCAAAAGTCAGCTTTGTTTCTAAGACAGTAGTCCCAATACTGATACCAGATTTTGCGACCGGGAGTTTGGTCTATTTCATTTAAAAACTTACCAGTGATACTATGTAAATTTGTTACAAATCTTACTAAACAACTATCTTTAGGAGTGACAGGTGACAGCCTGTCCTGTTCATTTCGTGACAAGCTTTCACTTGTCACTCCCTTCTCATTACTTATACTAAAAATAAGATGATAATGATTATTCAATACTACCCAAGAAAATAATTTTATATCAAATCTTTCAATTGATTCCTTCAAAACTTTTCTAAACATTTCTTTTCTATCATCATCACAAAAATAATCAATCCCCTTATAACATTTCCCTGTCAAAAAATATGTATGCCCGTCATATATATTAAATGGTCTGTGTTTGTTTAATTTTGTTCCCTCCATAAAATAATAAGCTATACTCACTTCACCAACACTTCCAAAAATTCTTTAGCTGTTTTATCCCAAGAAAATTCATTATAACTTTGCCTAGAAAAATTATTATCTCTGGCAATAATTTGCTTCAAAGCATTTTTCAATTCACTAATATTATGAGGATTTACCAAACAGACATGTCCCGGGACTATCTCTGGCAAAGATGAACGATTGCTGGTAATGACTGGAGAACCTGCCACAAGTGCTTCCAAAACTGGAAAACCAAAACCTTCATAAAGACTAGGATAAACAAAAAGCTCTGACATCTTATAAAGAGCTGGTTTATCTTCAGAATCCACATAACCAATGTAGTTCACTCCTCTGGTGTTGTCTATGCTCCTAATAATTTTGTCATATTTCCAACCTCTACTACCAGCGATAACCAAATGAATTTTTTTATTTATCAGATTGGATTTGTGGTAAGCTTCAATAAGAGATAAAATATTTTTACGTGGTTCTAATGTACCTAAGAAAAAAATAAATTTGTGTGGTAAATCGTACTTTTTTTGCAATTTATTTCTATCAAAATTGCTATTTATATTTTGTAAAAAACTTTTACTAATCCCAGGATACAAAACTTTGACAGAGTTTGGATTGAGATGATAGATATCTACCAAGTCATGCTTGGTATTGTGTGATGGCGCAAAAACAAAATGTGCTTTGTGTGCTTGCTCTCGTGGTTTTACAAGCCTATGCCAAAGTAACATCTTACGGCTAAAACAATGTGGCAAAAACTCAAAACTCAAATCATGTACCGTCAAAAGATGTTTAATATCTGAAGACAAATTTATAAAATTTATATTCGGAGAAAACCAATAGTCTATCTTATTTATTTTTATTTTAGTCAAATTTTTTTGTACTATTTTTTGGAGATGACTATCAAGTTTGATTAATTTCAAAAAAATTAATAAATTAAAAAATTTATTAGGCCATTTGCTTACGACAAAATGTACATTATTTTCTGTCCATTTTGGTAAATATTCACTTACATCTTGAAAAGAATTATAAAATAAAAAGTAATTATTTTGCTTGTCCAAAGCAAAAATAGCATTCAATAATTCATACACATACTCCCCTACTCCTGTGCGTTTTTTTTCGGTCAGACTCCTGATGTCAATAACAATATTCATATTTATCTAATTTTTAATTTAGAAATTTAGAAATTTTAAAACAATTATAAATTTTATAATTTCAAAAAATTTTCTAGTCAAATAAATTTAAAATTAAAACATTAAAAAATTGTTTCAAAATTCAAAATTCCTAAATTTTAAAGGTCACACCTATTCATCTCTGACAAAAATTTAAAGTAATTATCTTCTACATAATTTTTAATTTTGAATTTGAAATCTTCAATAGCAAATCTCTTGGCATGTTCACGAATTTTTGCACTGTCCCAAGTATGTTTATCAAAACCAAGCAAAATATCAAAAAGTGTTTCCCAATCTTGCGCATAAAAGAAAACACCTGTAACACCAGGGATTACAGTCTCAGTAACTCCACCATAACCATAGGCAATAACAGGACGACCAGAAGCCATTGATTCAATCGGCGTAATACCAAAGTCTTCTACTTGAGGATGAATAAAAGCTTTTGCCTTACTTAAAATATCTGCTTTTTGTTGTTCTGAAATTCTACCCAAAAATTCTATATTTGGTTTAGCAATTTTTTTGAGACTTTCGAGAGAAGGACCATCACCAAAAATCTTGAGCCTATAGCCCAAACGATTGAAAGCTTGCACCACCAAATCAAACCTTTTGTAATTGACAATACGTCCACCTGTAACAAAATAATTTTCAACATTTGGGCTTATATGAAACTTAGCCAAATCCACTGGTGGATAAATCACATCGCTCCCCCGACGATAATATTTTTTTATTCTTTTTTTGACAGTATGAGAATTAGCAATAAAATTATCTACTCTATCAACACTATTTTTATCCCAAATACGAAGCTTGTGAATAAGACGAGGCAAAAATAATTTTATAAAAAAATTATATTTCAAATCTTGAATGTATTCATGAGTGTCAGACCACAGATAGCGCGTCGGAGTATGACAATAAGAAATATGAATGCCATCTTCTTTGGTGAGTACTCCTTTGGCAAAAGCACTAGTAGAAGAAAGCACTACGTCAAAATCACTCAAATCATGCTTCTCCGTAGCAAGTGGCATCAATGGTAAGTACCACTGATATTTACTTTTGACAAAAGGAAATTTAGCAAGAAAAGATTCCTTCACTTCAACACCTTCAAAGTTTTTTATTTTTTCTTTGTCATGAAACAAAACAAAAATTGGCGCTTCCGGCCAAATTTCGTGAAACGCTTGCAATACTCTCTCAGCTCCCCCATCTTGAGATAGATAATCATGTACGAGTGCTATTTTCATAATCAAATGCTTGAAATGCTAGAAAGGCTGAAAATACTTAAAAGGCTTTGTCCAAATTTACTATGTAAAAATTTCCAGCCTTTCTGGCATTTTAGGCCTTTTAAAGTACTTTTCTCTTTCTAAACAACACAAAAGGTGTTTTGATAAAAATAATCAAGTCCAAATAAATACTCCACTTTTCCGTATAAAAAATATCCAATTTCATTTCTTCTTCAAACGACAAATCACTACGTCCAGAAATCTGTGACAATCCAGTAATACCAGGTTTCAAAACAAACACATCAGGATATTTATCAGCATATTTTTCTACTTCTCTTGGCTGATGTGGACGTGGTCCAACAATACTCATTTCACCTTTCAAAACATTGAAAAATTGTGGCAACTCATCGATACTAACACGACGAATAAATTTACCAAAAGGTGTGACACGTGGATCATTTTCAATTTTGTAAATTGGTCCTTTTTTACTATTATTTTTATTAATCAATTCTTTTTCTTTTTTCTCAGCCTCTTCACCAGATTTACCAAATTGACTGCCTGTAGAATCTTGTTTGTACATAGAACGAAACTTGAGAGTAAAAAATTTTCTACCGCGAATACCGACACGTTCATTTTTGTAAATAATTGGGCGACCAGTTTCTATTAGAATAACAAATGTAGTCAAAAGCATGAGTGGACTTATGACAATCAAAATCAACAAACTCATCACAATATCAAAAATTCTTTTGGCTAGTCTTCCCCAACCATCAAGTGGAGTTTTTTTCAATTCCACTATTGGTACGCCTGCCAAAGTAGAAATAGACATATTGGTAGCATAAGTAGCAAAAATATCAGCCGAATATTTGAAAACAATATGATGCAAATCACAAAATTGTTTTGCCTGTAATGTTTCTAACTGATTGGCACGAGGATTTACAAAAATAATTTCATTCAAATTCAAAGCCAACAAATCTTTGTTTATTTTTTTAGAATAAGTATCATAAACTTTTACAACTTTATAACCAAGACGTGGATTGGCTTGCAAAGTCTCTACAATATTTTGGCTAATACTTTCTCCACCTATCACCACCACTCGACGTAAACCAATACCAAAACGATAAAACAAAGCTTTGATTCCTCTAACCAAAAACCTACCAATAATGACATAAAACATTGCAAAAGCCCAACTAGAAACAATAAGAAATCTAGAATCAAACAAAGTACCAGACAACACAATATAAAGGGCAGTAACAGACAAACCAATAAAACAAGCAAAAATCACTCTAGTCAAATCCTTGGCAAAACGACGATTAGGGTCAACAGAATAGAGCCCAAGTAGAGCAAAAATAAACAACCAAACAACAGCAAAAACTGCCACCATATTGATAAATTCAGGCAAATTTAGACCGAAAATTACCGGCTTAATGGAAGTAACCCAAGGACTAAAACGCAAAGCATAGGCGCTAACACCAGCCAAAATAAGCATCAAAAAGTCTATTGGCACCTGCAAAATCATGAGAAAAATCTCCGAACGTTTCATATTTTTTTAGATAATAATTATACTTATAATAGCGTAAAAAAATGCTTTAGTCAAACAATAATAGATATTATCTTAATTTTAAATTCCTAAATTTTTAACAAAAAACCACCTTGTTTGCACAAGCTGGTTTTGAATGTTCATTCTACATTTATAAGCCGAATTCTGTACACCTGCGCTAAAGCTTCGGAGTGCAAGTAATCTATTATACAAAATATGATTGACTTGTCAGCCAAAGCTTCAGCGTAGGATGATGATCATTTATCTAGCTCAGTAATTGCTCACTGATTCAAACGAGCCAACTTTTCGAAACGATAAATCGTAACGCTGCTCTTTCTTCAGGTAGGGTTTACCACGACATCTCATCACTGAGAGTCGAAGCTTGTAACCATTTGTCAATTGTGCAAATGATATCAAACTACTTTTCACCTTTCTCCCGATTAAATCGGGATAGTATAGTCTCTGTGGCACTTTCCCGCCCAATATCCTTTCAGATATAGAGGGTGGACGTTATCCACTACCTTTGTCCACAATCTTCAAGAAGAGTATGGGAAGTTCGGACTTTCCTCTCCTCCTACGCTCTTCGCTTCGCTTGAGCTTCGGCGGACAAGTCACTAACTTAAAATATAACTTGTCCACCATAGTTCTAAACGGAGTGAAGAACGAAGGTGGAGCGATCATCAAATGTAAAATGAACAATAGGAATATAACACAAAAAAGGCTTATTGTCAATGCCCCGCCCTTAGTCTTTTTTATTTATTTCATCCAAAAAAACATATTTTTCACCGTCAAATATAAAACAACCATAATCAAAAGGTTCATTTCTATCAGGATGTACATCTCCCACAACACTATTATCAAATTCTAAATAAGCACTAAATGATTTTGGTATATTTACACCACTAATTTCAGACACAACATCCCTTCCATCAAAAAAATAACCTTTACTATCAGTTTTGCAACTATATACTAACTTACCGTCTGAATTAGTAAAAACAAAAACAGTTTCCTTTATATCTTCTCCTGCTATCTGAGTAATTACATTGCTTTCTTCAAAAGGAAACCAAATTTCACCAACAAGAATCTTTCCAGCGATATTGCCGTTTGGTTGAGTATGTATACACTCAGGTGTAAATCTTCTATGCAAGATTGAAGACAAAGGAAAGTCTCTAATTATTTTATCTTCACAGAAAACCTTCCAAACACCACCAATCTTTACCAAACCAGAAAATTTACCATCTGGACGTATATGTGCTCCTGCAACTCTTTCGACATCTTTACCTTCAAATTGTTTAAAAATTGTTTCACCTAGAAAAGGATATTCACCACCAGAAGGATTCCCGTAGTCTTCGTTAATTTTTACAATTCCGGCAAAGACATCATTTGATGTTAAACAAAATTGATCCACATCAACAATAGTTTCACCTCCAATTTTTTCTATTATATTATTTTCTTTGAATAGACGCCCACTGGCTTCAATATTAACTTTTCCAACCAACGTACCATCCTTCATACTAAATACATTTTTAAAATTTGAGTAGCCTGTGATGTTTAACCTATCCAATAATTCATTACCCTTAAATAAACGATAATCATTCTCCCCAATTTCTACAACACCAGCCATAGTATTATTTGGCAAAACACAAATAGGACCTACTTCTCTAATCTTAACACCATCCACACTATCCATTATTTCATCATCACAAAATAACAAAATTTTAGAATCTGATTGAATAACACCCCTCAATTTACCATCGAAAGATACTTTAACATTTATAATACCTTCTATATTAATATTATTATTTTCAACTAATTTTTTTATCCCCAAAAAAAGACTCCCGGGAAACATCAATACTTCACGCATTTCTTTTGTATTTTTTTCTAATCTTACTTTCAATTCTTTCACTTTTTTATCATCTCCACCATTTTTAAATCTTTCATATTCCAAAACAAAACTATCCTTTTCAGACAAAAGCTCTTCGTATTTTTGTTTTAGTTGTTTACAGTTTAGAGACATAGCTTAAGTAGTTTCTTCTTCTTTATTTATTTCATCGACAAAAACATATTTTTCACCATCGAAAATAAATTGTCTAGTTAATCCATTTATCACTACATAACCTGCCAAATCTCCATTTGGTTGAGTGTGTATATCCATTGCATTTTCAACAACTTGTTCAGATATTTGTTCCACAATAGTATCACTATGAAAGGGACACCACTTGCCAGCCACTTTTACATTACCAGCCAAATCTCCATTTGGTTTGGTATGTATACACTCTACTTCTTCAAAATCTTTTCCGGCTATTTGTTCCACTATAGTATTACCATGAAAAAGATACCACCTGCCAGCCACTTTCACTTTACCAGCCAAATCTCCATTTGGTTGTGTGTGTATATAATCTACATTATCAAAATCTTGTCCGGCTATTTGTTCTATGATAGTATCACCATGAAAAGGATACCCCTTATTTCCTACTTTTAACATACCCGCCAAATCTCCATTTGGTTGTGTGTGTATATCCACATAATCAAAATCTTGTCCGTCTATTTGTCTCACAATAGTATTACCATGAAAAGGATACCACTTATTTCCTACTTTTACACTACCAGCCAAATCTCCCTTTGGTTGAGTATGTATATTATCTACATCTTCAACATATTGTCCAGCTATTTGTTCCACTATAGTATTACCATGAAAAGGACGCCACTTGCCAGCCACTTTTACTCTACCTGCCAAATCTCCATTTGGTTGGGTATGTATATCCTCTACATTTTCAAAATCTTTTCCAGCTATTTTTTCCACGATAGTATTGCCATGAAAAAGACACCACTTACTATCTACAAGTACTTTACCTGCCAAATCTCCATTGGGTTGAGTATGTATATACACTACATCTTCAAAATCTTTTCCGGCTATTTGTTCCACTATAGTATTACCATGAAAAAGACACCACTTACCATCTACAAGTACTTTACCAGCCAAATCTCCATTATTATAATGAGTATTTTCAATTTTATAAATGTTAACACCATTGATCTCACCTAAATGTTTTATACTATCATAAACTCCACCAGAATATTGCAATAATTCTCGTGTTTCTTTTGTATTTTTTTCCAATCTTACTTTCAGCTCTCTCAACTTTTTATCATCACCACCATTTTTGAATTTTTCATATTCCAAAACAAAAATATCCTTTTCATACAAAAGCTCTTCATATTTTTGTTTTAGTTGTTTACAGTTTAGAGGCATAGCTTAAGTAGTTTTTTCTTTTTTATTTATTTCATCAACAAGAACATATTTTTCACCATCAAATATAAATTGTCTAAATAATCCATTTATTTTTACTCTACCAGCCAAATCTCCATTTGATTGAGTGTGTATATTATCTACACCTTCAAAATCTTGCTCGGCTATTTGTCTCACAATAGTATCACCATGAAAAAGAAAAATATTGTTTCCTATTTGTACACTACCCGCCAAATCTCCATTTGGTTGAGTATGTATATTACCTACAAACTCAAAATCTTGTCCAGCTATTTGTCTAATAATAGTATCACCGTAAAAAAGATACCAATTGTCTCCTATTTTTACTCTACCCGCCAAATCTCCATTTGGTTGAGTATGTATATCCATTACATCTTCAAAATCTTGTCCGGCTATTTTTTCCACTATAGTATCACCACGAAAAGGAAACCACTTGCCTACAAATACTCTACCAGCCAAAACTCCATTCGGTTGGGTATGTATATGTGATACCTCATGTCCATCTATTTTTTCCACTATAGTATCACCATGAAAAAGACACCATTTTCCATCAATCTTTACTCTACCTGCCAAATCTCCATTTGGTTGAGTATGTATATACGATGCAACATGTACAGCTTTGCCGGCTATTTGTCTCACAATAGTATCACCATGAAAAAGACACCAATTACCATTTACAGATACGGCACCAGCCAAATCTCCATTTGGTTGGGTATGTATATAGGATACACCCTTAAAATCTTGTCCGGCTATTTTTTCCACTATAGTATCACCACGAAAAGGAAACCACTTGTTTCCTATTTTTACGCTACCTGCAAAATCTCCACTGTTATTATAATGAATATATTCAATTTCAGAAATGTTGACACCATTTATCTTACCTAAATGTTTTATACTATCATAAACTCCACCAGAATATTGCAACAACTCTCGTGTTTCTTTTGTATTTTTTTCCAATTTTACTTTCAGCTCTCTCAACTTTTTATCATCTCCACCATTTTTGAATTTTTCATATTCCAAAACAAAACTATCCTTTTCAGACAAAAGCTCTTCATATTTTGTTTTAAGTTGTGAGCAATTTAGGGACATATTATTTGTTTACTTCCTCCAACAAAACATATTTTTCACCATTGTATAAATAAACACCTTGGTTAAAAGGGCCGTCATTTATACGCACGTATAAAGTATCATCATCTAATAATACAACCTCTGGACTAACCGTAATTAGACGATTTGAAATTTTTTTCACAAGTATATTATCCTCGAAAATATATCCTCCAATACTTATTTCTTCATCTACATTTATTACTCCAGTTACATTTCCATTCTTATTCACAACAACACTATGCACACGGTCAATATTCTTTCCAGATAATTGTTCAATAACAATACCCTCATAAAAAATTACTTTATTACCATCCAATTCACCCCAAAAAGCCACAGTGCCATCTTCTTGTTTAAAAGTCTTATATATACGTGTTAATTCTTTACCTCCAAAATTATCTACAAAATTGGAATCCACAAAAAACATAAGTTTGTCATCTGGAGTAATTATTATACCAGTAATCTGGCCATCGGCTCTGGTATACACACTTTTTACTTCTTTGATTTTTGTACCACCTATCTCTTTTATTAATCTTTGACCCTGAAATATACAAAGACCACTAGTCATTTGTGCCACACCAGCCAACTGACCATCTGCCTGAGTATATACATCTTTTATATTTAATATCTCCTCCCCAGCAATTTCTGTTACAAATTTTAGTCCTTGAAACAAATAATCTCGGCCTGTTGTTTTTATTTTGATATAACCAGCAAATTTTTCATCTTTTTGTATATACAAATTTTCAATACTTTTCATTTCCTCTACAGCAAAATCAGGGGTAGTTATATCATCCATGGTATTATTTCCAAAAAAGAACTTAACTCCAAAATCACCTGCTATCACTCCATATAAGTTACCATCTGATGCCATACCAGCCTTGCCAGAATTTAATATTTCTTGGTATGAAAAGCCAGCAATATTTCTAATAATTTTATTACCTCTAAAAAACAATCTTTTACCTTTATCATTTAGAATAATTCCACCTAACTCACCATCTGGATAAGAATAAAGTTGTTCGATATTATTCACTTTTTCTCCATCAATTTCTGTAATGAGTTTTTGTCCATCAAACAAATATTTTGAAGAGTCTCCAAAAACAAAAATACCACGCAATTCACCTCCTGGACTATGATGTAAATGCTTGAAACTAGAAATATCTAAGTTGAAAGTATTGGAAGAAAATGTTGGTGATAAAGATACTGATTTTTTTATATCACTTAGTGTATATTGTAAATCATGAAAAATACTCCCAGGATACTTCAGTAATTCTTTTAATTCGCCACTAATCTTCTCCAGACCAAATTTTATTTTTTTCAACTCTTTATCATCACCACCATTTTTAACTTTTTCCAATTCTAAAACAAACTTTTCCTTTTCTTGCAAAAGCTCTTCGTATTTTGTTTTGAGTTGTTTACAGTTTAGAGACATATCTTATTTGTTTACTTCCTCCAGCAAAACATACTTTTCACCGTCAAATATAAAAGGATACTTTTTTCCAGCAATCTGTACGCTACCTGCCAAATCTCCATTTGGTTGGGTGTAAATATTAGCAACACCCTCAAAATCTTTACGAGCTATTTGTCTTACCAGAATATCACCATGAAAAGGATACCATTTTCCATCAATATGTACTTGACCTGCCAAGTCACCACTGGGTTGGGTGTGAATATTAACAACTCGCTCAAAATCTTGATTAGCTATTTTTCTAACAATAGTATCGCCGTAAAAAGGATACCATTCAAAATCAATCTGTACTTTGCCTGCCAAGTCACCACTAGGTTGGGTATGGATATCAGAAACGTTCTCAAAATCTTGCTCGGCTATTTGTTCCACTATAGTATCACCATGAAAAAGACAACACTTACCATCTACAAATACTTTACCAGCCAAATCTCCATTTGGTTGAGTATGTATATAATCTACATCTCCAAAATCTTTTCCAGATATTTTCTTTATAATAGTATCACCATGAAAAAGATACCATTTTCCAGCAATCTGTACCCTACCGGCCAATTCACCACTGAGTTGAGTATGGATATCAGAAACATTCTCAAAATCTTGTCCAGCTATTTTTTCCACAATAATATTACCATTAAAAAGATACCACATACTGCCTATTTTTACTTTACCTGCCAAATCTCCATTTGGTTGAGTATATATATACGATACATCATTAACAGCTTTGCCGGCTATTTGTCTCACAATAGTATCACCATGAAAAGGAAAAAAAATATTTCCTATTCTTACCTTACCAGCCAAATCTCCATTTAGTTGAGTATGTATAGTATCTACATCACCAAAATCTTGTCCAGCTATTTTTTCCACTATAGTATCACCACGAAAAGGAAACCACTTGTTTCCTATTTTTACTCTACCTGCCAAATCTCCACTGTTATTATAATGGATATCTTTAATTTCAGAAATATTTACACCATTCATTTTACCTAAACGTTTTAGGCTATCACAGACACTCCCCGAATATTTCAACACATCTCTAATTTCTTTTGTATTTTTTTCCAATCTAGTTTTCAGCTCTCTCAACTTTTGAACATCACCAACATCTTTAACTTTTTCCAATTCTAAAACAAACTTTTCCTTTTCTTGCAAAAGCTCTTCGTATTTTGTTTTGAGTTGTTTACAGTTTAGAGACATAATTTATTTATTTACTTCCTCCAACAAAACATACTTTTCACCGTCAAATATAAAAGGATACCATTTTCCAGCAATCTCTACTTTGCCTGCCAAGTCACCATTGGGTTGGGTATGAATATTAACAACATTCTCAAAATCTTGACCAGCTATTTGTCTTACCAGAATATCACCGTGAAAAGGATACAATTTCCCAGCGATATGTACCCAACCTGCCAAGTCACCATTGAGTTGGGTGTGAATATCATAAACACCCCCAATATCTTGATTAGCTATTTGTCTTACCAAAGTATCACCGTGAAAAGAATACACTTTTCCATCAATCTGTACTCCACCTGCCAATTCACCATTGGGTTGGGTGTGAATATCATAAACACCTGAAAAATCTTGATCAGCTATTTTTCTAACAATAGTATCACCGTAAAAAGGATACCATTTTCCAGAAATATATACTTGGCCTGCCAAATCACCATTGGGTTGGGTATGAATATCATAAACATTCTCAAAATCTTGACCAGCTATTTGTTTAACAATAGTATCACTGTAAAAAGGATACCATTTTCTACCAATCTGTACTCTACCCGCCAGTTCCCCTTTACTATTATAGTTACATATATTTGCAGTATCTTGAATAACAATATTATTGGAACTAGCCAATACTTTTAAAGTATCAAACACATACCCTGGATACATCAAGATTTCACGTATTTCTTTGTTACTATTTTCTAATTTAGTTTTCAACTCTTTCAACTCTTTATCATCACCACCATCTTTAAATTTTTCATATTCCAAAACAAACTTTTCCTTTTCAGACAAAAGCTCTTCGTATTTTTGTTTTAATTGTTTACAGTTTAGAGACATAGCTTAAGTAGATTCTTCTTCTTTATTTATTTCATTTACAAAAACATATTTTTCACCATCGAAAATAAAATCTTTATATACGAAAGGACCTAATTTAATACTCCCTGCTATAGTACCATCAGGAAGGGCAATAACTCTATCTGTACCAAATATTTTTTTTCCACCAATTTGTTTTATAAGAGAACCACCAATAAATGGCACGGTGGTACCACCCATATCTACAATACCAGCCATTGTACCATCTGGTAAACTACAGACTGACAAACAGGAAGATATTTCGTCTTTACCAAATACTTTCTTTATACCTGAACCCTCAAAAGGATACCAGCCACGAAGTGTTTTGAATCTGCCAAATACTTGAATTTGCTGTTTTTTTCCTAATCGCTCATCAAAAGGTAAAAATCTGGTATGAACATCGCTAAAATCTAATATTTGTAGTTCAAAAGATAGTTCCCTTTCCAAATTATCACCAATAAATAGATGGTATTTTCCTTTTATATCTACGATGCCTGACATTTGACCATCGGGTCTAATATGTATTCCAAAAGCTCTTTCATATTTTTTTCCAAATTGAAAAAGTCCATTATATTTAAATTTTTCTATAATTTTATTTCCTCTAAAAACACGCTCTCCCAAACCTACAAATCTGGCTAATCCACACAAATTACCTTCACCATCCAAAAATACTGACTCCACCTTTTCTATCTGTCTACCATCTATTGAACTGGTATATATTTCACCATCAAACAAACAATAGAAACCATCATCAGTTTTGGCTACACCAGTAAGTGTACCATCTTCTTTCATGAATACTTTATCAAAAGACTTCATTTTTTTTCCATTTATAGTATCAAAAGTTTTAGTTCCTCTAAACAAACACCCATTATTCAAAAGTTTTACTCGACCACATATCTCACCATTTGGATTATAATTTATATCATTTACATCGTTAAGATACAAATTATTCATTACACTGGTGAGATCATGTCCATGAAAGATGAGTGTGGAATTATTTGTATTAAAAACAACCCCCAACCATTTACCGTCTGTACCTTTTTTTACTTCAAGAAGTCTATCAATTCCAAAATTATATTTTTTTCCTAATGAATAAAGAAAAGATGCCACGTCACCAAGACTATCCATATGATCTTTGAAATATTCCAAAAATGATTCCCAATGTGCTCTAAATTTTTTTAAACTTGTATAATCACCTGTTTCTTTGGCCTTTTGCAACTCCAACAAAAAGACTTTTCTTTGTAGCAAAAGTTCTTCGTATTTTTGTTTTAGTTGTTTACAGTTTAGAGACATAGCTTAAGTAGTTTCTTCTTTATTTATTTCATCGACAAGAACATACTTTTCACCGTCAAATATAAAAGGAAATGTTTTCCCAGCAATCTGTACTCTACCTGCCAAGTCACCACTGGGTTGAGTGTAAATACCAAAAACATCCTCAAAATCTTTTCCAGCTATTTGTCCTACCAGAGTATCACCGTGAAAAAGACACCATTTTCCATCAATCTTTACTCTACCGGCCAATTCACCACTGGGTTGGGTGTGAATATTAGAAACACCCTCAAAATCTTTTCCAGCTATTTTTTTAACAATAGTATCGCCGTGGAAAGGATACCATTTTCCATCAATCTGTACTTGACCTGCCAAATCTCCATTTGGTTGTGTGTGTATATCCAATACATCCTCAAAATCTTCATTAGCTATTTTTCTAACAATAGTATCACCGTAAAAAGGATACCATTCATTATCAACTACAACTCTACCTGCCAAGTCATCGTTGGGTTGGGTGTGAATACTATCAACATCCTCAAAATCTTCATTAGCTATTTGTCTTACCAAAGTATCACCGTGAAAAAGACACCATTTTCCATCAATCTTTACTCTACCGGCCAATTCACCACTGGGTTGGGTGTGTATATCCAATACATCCTCAAAATCTTCATTAGCTATTTTTCTAACAATAGTATCACCGTAGAAAGGATACATTTTTCCAGCAATCTCTACTTTACCTGCCAAGTCATCGTTGGGTTGGGTGTGGATATCATGAACATTTACAAAATCTTGACCAGCTATTTGTCCTACCAGAGTATCACCGTGAAAAAGATACCATTCCAAATCAACCCGTACTTCACCTACCAGTTCGCCTTTACTATTAAAATTACATATATTATCAATGTCCTGAATAACAACGTTATTAGAACTAGCCAATACTTTTAAAGTATCAAACACATATCCTGGATACATCAATACTTCACGTATTTCTTTTGTATTTTTTTCCAATCTTGCTTTCAACTCTTTCAACTTTTGAGCATCACCACCATTTTTGAATTTTTCATATTCCAAAACAAAACTATCCTTTTCAGACAAAAGCTCTTCATATTTTTGTTTGAGTTGTGAGCAATTTAGAGACATAGCTTAAGTAGTTTCTTCTTTATTTATTTCATCGACAAAAACATATTTTTCGCCATCGAATATAAATTGTCTCTTAATTAATTTAAATTCATCTATCGCTACATAACCAGCCAAATCTCCATTTGGTTGGGTGTGTATATTAAGTACCTCTTCAAAATCTTGTCCGGCTATTTGTTCCACGATAGTATCACCGTGAAATGGATACCATTTTCCAGCCACTTTTACAGTACCAGCAAAATCTCCATTGGATTGAGTATGTATATAATATACATCATCAAAATCTTGTCCAGCTATTTGTCTCACAATAGTATTACCATGAAAAGGGTACCACTTGCCAGCCACTTTTACTCGACCGGCCAAATCTCCATTGGCTCGGGTATTTATACAATTTATATCTTCATAATCTTGTCCATCTATTTGTTCCACGATAGTATCTCCATAAAAAAGACACCACTTGTCAGTCACTTTTACTCGACCGGCCAAATTGCCTTTTGGTTGAGTATGAATATCATAAACATCTTTAAAATTTTTTCCAGCTATTTTTGTAACCAAAGTGTCACCTTGAAAGGGATAATAACACAAATCAGCACCAATTATTTCCATACCTGCCATATCCCCATTGAGTTGTGTGTAAAAGAATTGTGATGATTGAAGTTGAGAAGGATATTGAAACTCTTGACCAGCTATTTGTCTCACAATAGTATCACCGTGAAATGGATATTTTTTTCCACCTATTATAACTGTACCTGCCAAATCCCCATTTGGTTGAGTATGTATACCCTCTACTTCTTCAAAATCCTGTCCGTCTATTTGTCTCACAATAGTATTACCATGAAAAGGGTACCACTTGCCAGCCACTTTTACTCGACCGGCCAAATCTCCATTGGCTCGGCTATGTATATTATCTACATCTCCAAAATCTTGTCCAGCTATTTTCATTACGATAATATCACCCTGAAAAGGATACCAATTATTTCCTATTTTTATTCTACCAACCAAATCTCCACTATTGTTATAATGACTATCTTTAATTTCAGAAATGATGACACCATTCATCTTACCTAAACGTTTTAGACTATCACAGATAATACCTGAATATCTCAACAACTCTAGTGTTTCTTTTATATTTTTTTCCAATCTAGATTTCAATTCTTTTAGATCTTCCCACTTTAAATTACCTTCACCATTTTTAAATTTTTCATATTCCAAAACAAACTTTTCCTTTTCAGACAAAAGTTCTTTGTATTTTTGTTTTAGTTGTTTACAATCCAAAGCCATAAAACACAAAAATTAAACTAATTAATAAAAACTAGTCGAAGATTATTTTTGTGCAAACTCTGGTGATGATACTTCTTCAGGATTGTTTTTTTCATTATTAACACAAGCTCGTTCCCAAGTGCTCATGACCCAAGGAGTGATATTTTGTTCGACGTCTTCTATTGCCATTTCTGATTCATAGACCACCATACCCTTGTCTAATGCTTTTTCATCAAGAACACGATGCAAATCCTCTTTTTCAAATTTTACTATAGTTTTACCATTATGTTCGCTACTAGCATCCTCTACCACACCAACATAAACCAAATCCACACCATTTATTCTTACTTTCTGTCCTTTTCTCACAATTTTATCTACATAACTATTACTCTCAAGATCAAAAGTAGCTCCATGAACAGTGAATTCTCTTACTTTCAACAAAACCATTTCTCCATTTTCTAGCACAACTTGTTTTGTTTCGTACATTTTATGCTCTTTACTTCCTTCAGCTTCTGGTTTTGGAGCATCTGGCATTTCAGGTTTTTCATTGATAGGTCTTTCCAACTCAAGTGGTCTTGGTACCAATGGAGACAAGTAACCAATTTCCACTTGGGTAAGAGGTCTACCTTTAGAGGTATCTGGAATCTTAGCTTTATCCAAAAAGCCAAAATGGTTAAAGATAGCTTCCAATTTTTCTCTATCATCTTTGCCAGCTTGTTTGATATAACCAGCTATTTTTAGATTAAGCCATTCTGTCAAAGTATCTACTTGAAATTCTTTTTCTTTTCTTTGTCTCCTTCCATTGAAAGCTGAAAGCCAACTTCCCATCTCACCCAAAGTAACTGTAGACTCAGACAAAGTCAAAGGATTTCCACTGTCATCTGATGTATAAACATACATTTTTCCTTCATCATTTTCTTTATAACGCAACAAATGTTGAGGATAACCAAAATCATTGCTAGAATTACCATGCACAAAAGAATCCTGCAAAGCTTTGATAGCACCACAAAATCTCCAAAGAGTACCATGATCTTTGTCTGCCAAGTCTTCCTTAATTTCATCTCTAGCAAGCACAATACTACCATCTGCCAACTTACGGCTCTCTTCAGCTCTTTCTTCGGGAGTAGTTTCAATATGTTTATAAGCTGGTCCAAGCTCATTTTTGGCAACATTTATATGTCCATTTTCATCTAATAAAGAAACTAAAGCAAATTCAAATAATTCAGGCTCTGCAACTGTCATTGTAGGATAGTCTACCCATCTTTCGGCAAATTCTCTACGCATGGCCACATCAGCAGGTTGTCTTTCTTTGTATCTATTGCCAGGTGGATTGGTAGCTCCAATAATACCGGCACCAGCTAAGACGACTTTGCCATAGAAATCATCACCTGCTTTTACTTGACCAGCTTTTTTCAAAATAGCATAGGCTTTGTCTCCCAATTTACCAAATTCATCCAATCTACAAATTCTACCAGTTTTAAATTCTGGTTCTAATTGTCGTGAATCACTAAAACCAGTAAAAGCCTGCATGAGAGGGCCATATTCTACATAACTTCCTCCAGTTTTTGGATCTATATTATCCATACCAATAAGATCGGACTCACCAGTAGTTTTGCTACAAGCAATCTCAGTAGGTTTATGACCAGTTAATTCCATAGCTGCGGCATCAGCTTGTTGTGATTTACCAGTACCAGCTTCACCCACCAAGACCGGCCAACGACCATTCAAAAGAGCTGCTATCGTATCAGCATGTATATCCAATCTAGAACCAAGCCAAACAAATTTTTGTTCTTTGAGTTGTTCTTTGTACTTCAACAATTGTTTATATCTTTCCATGGCAACGACATCTGTATTTTCTTTTGATTTTATCAGATCCATACCTGCCACAGTTTCGTCACCGTTGTTCTCAGCCACAACGCCTTCGCCTCCACCAAGAGTCTCAAACATTCTTTTACGTACTTCCAACTTTCTAATATGTTCCCCATAAAGAGCTTTACGACTTTCAGCTGAAGCTATTTTACTTGCCCCTTTTATCAGTCGTAAGTTCAAATCTCTCTCCAGATCTTTGAACTTTTTTTCATAAATTTCCAAATCTTTTACAGTATCATCCCAAACTTTTCCAAGTTCAGATGAACGAATATTCTTAGATTCTGTCCTAGAAGAGCCATAAGTATCAGCAAAAGTTTTTTTGGCTACTGCATCAGCCAAAAGAACTTTTAGTTCAAGGATCAAAAATTGATCTACTGGTTCAGGTGTATAAACTTCAGCTTCAACACCAGCAATGTTAGGAATTACTAAGTCTTCATCTTTCACTTTTTTAGTAATCTTTATTCCTTCTATTTTTCTTTTTTTTCTTTTTCATCCTTAGGAACAAAATCATTCTTACCAATGATTCTTTCCTCTAGATAACGCAATATTGCATTACTACGTTTTTTGTCTGGTGCCAATTCCGCTGGCTGAGACGCTTGTTCTCTATTTCTCATATTTTTTAAATTAAAATCTTCTAAATTTGTTAATAAAAGTTTGAACTAATTTTTGGGCATCGCCTTTAGCTCTATCCGGAAAAAGTTTGATGATTTCTAAAATCAAATGCTTAGCAATGAAAAACGGCAAATCACTTACATTTTTTATCAAGTCACCTTTACTAAAGGGAGGATTGTTCATAACAATAGGAACTTGTTTTGCATTTTCGGTAAGTCCAAGACCAACAACTATTATTCCCAATTCTTCATACATCTTTTGGGATATGAATTGCATCATAATAGCTTCTTGATCATTATAACCACCATCAGAACAAGCCATAACTATTCTTAGCCTTTTCTTCTCTTTACCTTTAGTTTTTTCTTGTGCTACTTCTTCTTTTATCTGCTCATAGACATGACTCAAGGCGACAACGTCATTATTACCACCACCGGCACCAGTCAAACTATGCCACATCTTGACTTTGTCTAATGCCGAAAAATTACTAGATAGAGGTTTATCTAAATCCAAAATTGTTTTAATCTTATCAGAAGATGATGTACTGCTACCACCAAAAGAAATACCTTGAGTTCGAACTACGAGATCATCCTCTTCTGGCAAATGAGCTCTTTCCAAATTCCTTTGAAAACTATGCAAAGCAGAAAAAACCAAATATTCGGCTCTTCTTTGGATAGACCATATACTTTCCCCATTCATAGTAGACGATGTAGAACCAGATTTATCTCCAATAAGATAGACATCCAAACCTCCAAAATTTTCTTCCAATTCTGTTTCTTCTACAGATTTTTCACGAGAGATAGGATCTAAGTCGCCAGCCTTGATACCAATAGCATGTCTTACCAAATGACTAATTCTTTCGCCACCTTCTCTTTGACGAACTGGTCCATCATAGGCAATAACATTTGTTTTACGTGATTCAATAATAGCATTAAAAAGTTTAGCTAAGACATCTACCACTCTTTCACCATCATGTAATTTTGTAGATTCCGCTTTGTTGATTTCTTGAATAATTTGTCTAGCTTCTTTCAACTCAATGTTGGCAAGTTGAGACAAACTTCTTTCTTCTCTAGTATAGCTAAGCTTTTCTTTGTGTGTTTTCAAACTTTGCTCCAACTCTCTTAATTTTTCATAAGATGCGGCAACAGATTCTTGAATAGAAAAATCCCCCGGCATAAAATCATCTTTTTCTTTCTTTGTTTCTTTTTCATCTTCCATCTGACTATCACCTGGAGGAGTGGCATCAATCCTCACCCAAGTATTTTCTGAGTTATCCCAAACTTCTGTCCAACCATGACCCGTACCAGAATTAATAACAGCATTACCTCTTTCATCTTTAGACTTGACCATATGTCCCACGACATGACGTGTAGGAATATTGAGCTTGGCACAAAGAGCTGAAAAATAAGTATTGACGACATCACAATCACCTTCTTTTATCTCATCTACAGCTCCGGCAAATCCACCTTGGTGACTATTATAAATATCATTGTAACGATTAGCTTCATCTTCATCTTTTGGAGCCAAATATTTTACAGTCTTTTTTATAAAAGATGATATAGCATGAGCTCTTTCCAAATTACTTGTTTTTTGTGATTTTATTTCTTCCAATTTTTTTAGGGTATCCTCTAAAAAAGTAGAAGGCATTTGAGGAACGTGTACATCTTTGGGATTGGAAGTAAATTTTTTGCTGATGTCTGGTGCTAAAATAATTGATAAGTCAACTAAGTCTCCATCTCCTTCAACAAAAATAACCAAATTGCCATTTTGGTCTTGTTTTACTTGATGTGATTTTTTTACATCTACTTTGTGTAAAGCGTGAGTATAAGGTACAGACAATTCAACCCAACTACCAGTCTGTACTTGAGCAGTCATTGTTAGATTAATAAGACCTTTATTGATATCTTCATTTTTACAAAGCGAAACAGGGATTACATCACGATAGGTAGGTTCCTCTGAGGTCCAAACATTTCTCTTACTATCCCAGATAGAAAAAGAATTACTCTTGTAATACCCCCCGTAAGCAGGTGAAATTGTCCAAATAGCAGGAGTCTTTTCACCTTCTTTTAACCTTGACATAGCATCGACACCCGGCTTACTCTCCCTTCTTGAATTAGGCGGATTACTAGGAGCCTTCTTCAATTGTTTTTGCCTCCACTCACGTACATCGTCAGCCATGTCTTTTCCGTCTCTATGATCAAAAGCTCTTGCACTACGCAAATACTCAACTAACATGTTTTCTATTCTGTTCAATTTCAAATCCCAAGAAACATCTGCTGAAAATAATACTTCCATGTCGCTTTTTTCTGCCAATTGTGCTAACTTTTGTCTTGTAATGTCAAACCTAGGCTCATAATCTTCACCTTTTAAATAAGACAAAAATCCAAAATACAAATCTGCCACCCGAGGTGAAAATCTCGATACGTTATTTTCCATAGCACGAAAAACTCTCTCCATTTTTTGTTGTTTTTGTTCAAGTTTAAGATTCGCACCATCGATATTTGTTACTTCTTCGACGACATCCCAAAAACTGGAAAAAGGCAAATGAAAAGTCTTTTCACGAAAACGCCAAACTGCATGCACGACATCATAAGCCTCGGCAGTCTCTTCAAAATCTTCACCAGACAAAACATCTGAATAAACATCTTCAAGTAAATGAGCTGCTGGCCTTCTTTCGGATTGTGAAACAACAAGTTCCGGCTTATTAATACCTTCTATAGAACCTGGTTTAGGAGTCCCTCTTTCCAGCATATGGTAATATTAAAAGTTAAAAGCACTTTAAAGTATTTTACCACAATATACCTATATTATACAATAATAAAAAAGCCAATGGTGTTGACTTTTTTAAGACAATTTAAATGAATTGATAAACAACTTTTTTAACCTAACTATTCTTATCCAAATACTGTGGCAAAAGACGCTCCAAAGTGTCGACAATTACCCTTGTTTGTTGATCAACTTCAACATTAACAATATCACCAACAGTTTTGAAACCAAAAGTTGTTCTAGTCAATGTTTCAGGTATAAACCAAACTTTGAAAGTTTTTTCAGATAAATTTAGATCTACTACAGTTAGACTAGCTCCATCAAGAGCAATGAAGCCTTTGCTAAAAACGTATTTGGCAAGATGATCAGGCAGTTTAAAAGTTACAACATGATTATTTTCTGTTTCTTCTACATGCATAATTTCTGCAACCCCATGTACATGCCCAGAAATAATATGCCCACCGATTTCAGCGCCTTCTGAAGATGAACGTTCTACATTTACTTTGGTACCAGTTTCTAATTTACCAAGAGTAGTCAAATTGAGAGTTTCTTGCATGGCATCAAAAAATATTTCATCCTCAAAAATTTTGGTGACAGTCAGACAAACTCCATCAATTGATACACTAGCGCCAGTTTTTATATTAAACATTAATTCCTCTGGCAAAATTAAAGAAAAACTAAGAAGGCCTGGTAATTTTTTCAAAGCATTAATTGGTAAACAAGCTTGTATTATTCCGGTGTACATAAAATTATATAATAGTGTCGAAGGGGGGACTCGAACCCCCACGCCCTTGCGAGCCTAGCACCTCAAGCTAGTGTGTATACCATTCCACCACTCCGACTTACTTAAAAAAATAAAAATTTTATCTAATGCAATTTATTAACAAAAGATAAAATCGGTTTAAATCTGTTTAAATCAATGCTAAAATTTTCGATCACGACCAACTACCATTTCAATTCTACTCTTAGCCAATTTTATTTTTACCTTTATTTCTTTGGAAACATTACCATCTGTCTCTACTACAAAAGGTTTACGACTAGAAACTATAATTTCTTCAAAAGGGAAAATACTTGGTTCTTCAAATTGTTCTTTCTTAAAAATACTTGTTTTGACTACTGGTCGCAAAAAAGCTTCCAGCTTACCATCTTGAGGATGAACAACATATTTTTTACCAGCTTTAGACCAAACAAATGGTTTCAAATTACAGACCACCAACTCCATTTTTTGGCCTTTACTACCTACTTTAAAACTTTCGTCATATTCTATTTGAATATCACTTGGAGGTATATGTAATTGAGAAATGAAATACCTATTGTTGAGCCAACCAACATCAAGAAAAAGTTTTCTCCTCTTGGCCAAAACATCACACGCGTCAATTCCCACAGGTATACCCAAAACATCGGCAATACTATTTTCCGATCCTACTGGCAAAAAGCCATAAGTAACTCGACAAGAAGCAGCCCGAGAAAGAACATGACCAAAAGTAACATCATTACCAACAATCACAATATTTTTGGCGCCTTTCCTTATTTCATCCTCAATGAGCATCTCACAGTTGGTATAACGTTGAAGCCGAATGATTTTACCAGCTATACCATAGTCTGTCAATCTTGTCTCAATGGCCTTGATAAGTGAGTCGTACCTTTTGTTTTTTAAAAAATTGTCATAGAGGTAGACATACATAAAGAAGATTTCAAATTAATCCTAGAGTGGTGAATTTAAAACAAAAAATTATTCAACAATTATTCTTCCATTTGGGATTCTATGTCCTCTTCAATAGTTTTTTTAGTACGTCTTAATACTTTCTTTTCATTTTTATTCATATTTTCAAGACCATTCATACTGACTTTACCTTGAAGTAAAGCGCCTGCTTCAATTACCAAAATATCACAAGTAATATCTCCCAAAAGACGAGCTGAAGCAGTAAGTTCTAATCTGGAATCAACTTTGACATTACCTTGTACTTCTCCAGAAATTATAGCTTCACCAGCTTTGACATTGGCCAAGATTTTTGCGCCCTCTTCAACAGTCAAAAGTCTTCCTGTTTTGACATTACCAGAAACAGTACCTTTCACCAAAATGTTACCCTCTGAGACAAAGTCTCCTTCTACAACGACAGAAGGACCGACAACAGTCTCTACTTGGTCATCTTCGTGCTGTGTATGACGTACAGGAGTATGATGTTGTGTTGGTTGTTCTAAAGTTTCTGGGCTTTGTTTAAACATAAGATTAAAGTTAAAATTTTAAAATATATGATATTATAGCATTAAACCAATCAAAAAGTCAAAAAGAGGGATGGGGAACGGGGAATGAGGAATGTAGAAGATATCTTTAAGATTTAGATTTGATAAAATTAGTTAATAATCCTCCGACAATATCCTTTGCTTTGAGCAAATAATTGTATTGTTCATCTGAAATATAGTGCAAATCTTTCAAAATCAAAATAAAACATTCTATTTCTCTAAATGAACCTCTTGCTATTATATAAAAATGTAGTTTATCATTTTTTGTTTCTCTTCCGTAACCCTCCACTATATTTGCCAATATGGAAACAACGGCTCTACGCATCTGTGACACCAATCCATATTTCTCAGTGTCTGGCAATAAATCAGTTATTTTATAAATAATCACGATAAATTTACGCGTCTCTTGTACCAGTCTCAGATCTAATAATGACTTTGGCAAAGACATATTTTATAAAAAATTATGGAAATTTCTTTGCTTAACACAAAACGAAGCTTCTCATGATTCATGGTCCCTCATTCCTCATTCCCCGTTACCCGTTCCTCAACTTTCACACCTGGTATCCAAAAACCAAATTCACTACCTTTCCCAAGTCCTTCACTATGTGCCCAAACATGACCACCGTGTTTTTCAATAAATCTTTTACAAACATAAATACCCAGTCCAGTCCCGTTTACATTGGTACCTTCCACATTTTTACCACGATAAAATTTTTGAAAAAAGTTTACTTCATCTTCTTTATTGAAGCCAAAACCTTGATCTTTTACCCTCACAGTATAACCACCATCCTCTGTCTCCACAGAGACTTTAATAATACCTTTGTCACTATATTTGATAGAATTATCCAAAAAATTGAAAACTACATGACGAATTTTTTCTTCGTCCATATAAATATTTGTAATATTTTCTTCAGGCTTCCAAACTATTTTTAAATTTTTTTCAGCGAACTCAGGTTTCATGGACAACTCTTTGACAACACTAGCTATCAAATCATTGATACTTTTATCCTCAAAAACAAACTTAGTACGACCTTGCTCAATACGAGTAACGTCTAAAAATTCTTCGACCAATTTCATCAATCTATCATTACTTTCATCCATATTTTTCAAAGTTTCTTTCAATTTTTTGCTTACTTTACCATAAGCTCCGTCGCCAATAAGCTCAATATAACCACGAATAATAGTAAGAGGTGTACGCAGTTGATGAGAGGCAATAGACAAAAATTCTGTTTTTTGTTGGTCAAGTTCTTGAAGTCGAAGGTTGGCTTTTTCTAAGTTGTGAGCAAGTTTTGTTACCTCTTCTTTTTGCTGAACTTCATTTCTAACACTTCTTATCAAAATTACAGTAAATATAAATAAAACTAATGATATTGTAAATTTAATAATTAATTCAGAAGTACTCTTTGTTCCAATTAGTCCAGATAGATTCAAAGCTACTAAAAAAAATCCAAATATCTCTGTAGAAATTACTTTTATGTTGAGCAAGTTGTGTTTAATAATCGAATAACTTGTTAATAAAGCAAAAGGTAACATGAACAATGCCCCAAATGGAATGAAATTTTCATTATTAAAAAAGGCTGATAAAATAAAATTAAATAATATTATTAGAAAAAAAGCTAACCCACCACCTATTAATATCAATAGATATGGTAATCTTTTTTTCTTTATAGTTTTAGATATTCTATTTGTAAAATAATATAATCCTATTACAACTAAACTTATACTTAGAAATCCAAAAGCTATCATCCCCGCTCCCTTAGCAAGTACAGGTGCTGAACCTGATTCAACTTTTATAACCTCGCTAAAAACAAGTGGTGACAAAGTTATCAAAGAAATAATAACTACCAAAGGAAATAATAAATATTTGAAAGTCTTACTATAAGAAAATGTTTCTGACGGAAATACATAAAATAAATTAAATATCGCATATGCTTGCCAAGCGGCCATAAACATTACAGACCTAGACAGCCACAAAACAAGATTTGTATCCTGAAATTCAGAAACAAAAAAAGTAATAAATCCCCATAGCATGGTTACCAAACAAAAAAACAAAAAAGCCCTACTTGTAACACTTTTTTTATTATTAAAAAAAACAACAAAACCTAATATACCAATAAATATATTAGTTATACTAATTAGTAATAAACCTAAATTTGAAAACAAAGAAAATTCGTACATTTTATTTAATTATTATTTGATCTACAAAATAACGTGGTGATTTTATCAACTTCTTTTTTTGTTTTCCTATTCTGAAAAACAAAATAGGTCTATCATCTAACTTGGTAACTTTCTTTAGTTTTTGAGCAGCCAAATTACTTTCTATGGGTGCCCCCATAACTGAAGTATGATAACCAAAAGATGTCATATACAAAGCAATCCTCTGATAAACTCTCCCCGCATTTAACCAACTTTCAATTTCATTTTTTCCTGAAATCACACCAACACATGGCGTTTTTAATACAGTCTTATATGCATTCTTAGATTGCATTTTAGACATATTCATATTTTTTATTACAAAAGGTATTAAACCTGTAATAAAACGTGGAATACCCATAGTATGAGCTGGCATACCTGCGTGAGATTTTGTCCATGATGACTTTACCCAACAACTCAATTCTTTACAAAATTCTTTATCCATAAAAGCTTCCTCTGTTCCTTCACCTACGATGCCTGCAATTTCTTTTATGATATTTTTATCCGAAAAAAAATTTATATTTACTAACTTATTTTCACATAAACTATTTATAGACTCTAAAAAATCAGTGTCTATTTCATCAGACATATAATATAACTTAGCACTATGTCTTTTTGTTATATTTTCAAAAAGTAATTTATTTTTTTCATCAATATTTCTATCCTGTACTTTAAAGATATTAACTATAATTTTAAACTTATCTTTATAATTAATATCCAACTTATAATCAAAATCAAAATATTTTAAGACTATTAAAAATGTTTCTAAAAAAGTACCCAAACTCTCATAAGACTGTCTTCTATCTTTATCTGAATAATCCAAAGACCTTTTCTCATTTATTTTTAAAATAACGTTATCATTTCCTATAGTAACTTCCCACGGTTGTATATTATGTGCCGAAGGTGCTAAAATTGCATAACCTAAAATAAACTTCATTTTATCATAAAAAGAACTATGTTCTGGATAATCTTCTTCTTTTATGTTCCAAGCTTTGTAATTTAATCTCATAAAACTTTCTTAAACATTTCTTTTTCATTTATAATATAACGTCCAGTTTCAATATTTTCACCTAAAATTATCCTCCTACCTAAATTTGACAAAACTGAACCACACATTGTAGCAGCAGTCCCAAGCTGTGGCCAAGAATATAAGGACTTACCAACTTCTGAAACTGATTCCAACATTCTCTCCGATGCATATTTTGCACCAGCCATCTTCGCAATTATACCTACCAACTCTTTTGGATTAGTATTTTTGAAAATATCTGATTTTATATTAGGAATTATATCATGTAAAAGGGGTGTTTGGCTATCCAAATCATATCTTTCTACATCTACATTAACACCATCACCATTATCAGCTGCCATAATTACAGGAATTCCTTTAGGACGAGCCAATTCCCTTACTCTAACTTTAAAAAAAGGATTATCCATTTCTTCTACTATTAAATCCAAGTCTTCTTCATTAATCATTTTGTTCAAATTAACTTCAGTTACACCATCTTCGTGAATTGTAATATCTGCATATGGATTTATTTCATAAATTTGTCTAGCAACTGATTTTACTTTTGCTAATCCGACTTGTGAAAAACCTGATCTAATTCTATTCAAATTTGAACCACTTATAATATCCAAATCTGCCAAATGAATATATTTTGCCCCACCAGTCATAGAAATAGTCAAAGCAACATGACTTCCCACACTCATACCAAATACTGCAACGTGAGAATTATAAAACTTCAATTGTTCTTCTTTATTTATTAAATTTTTATTTCTACCTGTGCGTACTTCTAAATGTTCGTTCTCTGATAAATAATGAATAATAGAATTCATCCAAGGAAAATAAAACCAATGCCCATGATCTGGATAATTATCAATAAATTCTTTCAGATTATTTTCATGTCCATCCTCAAAACGATATCTCGGATTCCTCAAAAAAAACAATTCCTCCAACATTTCCTCATATTTATCGATAACTATTAATCCTGCATGTTTTTTTTGAAAACTCTCCAAACCAAATAATATATCAATTTCTTCTGGTCTAAAAGATTCCCTATCAAAATTATCTTGTAACATATTTTATTATTTAATTTTTAATTGACCATTTTTGTTTACCACCACCTCCAAAATATTTTGAACTCCCATATGTCCAAAATTCTAATCTAGGAGAGGCTTTCTCATGACCTCTATCTGTATAAATAACTTTATACTCAGAATTCATTTTTAATAAATTTTCTACAATTTTTTCTATTATAATATTTTGCAATTCTGCACTTGGTTTTTCGGTATCCTTTTTTAATTCAATATTGATTTCTAGATAAGGATCTTGATTTTCATCTCTTTTAACTATCATTGTAAATTTTCCAGTAAAGTATCTTTGAAATTTTTCTTTTTCTATAACCTGCTTGATAGTTTCTGGATAAATACCAGCTCCACTCAAACTAACACACATATCTTTCCTTTCACGTACAAAAACAAAAGGCAAATTCCAAATACTTTTTTCTATCCCTTCTTTTTTTGCTTCTTTTATCAAATCCACTCCATTATCTAAAAAAAGTTTTTTCATTTCCTCAAAACCTACTACACCACCATTATCTTTCAAATCATAACGTACAAGTGGTAATCCACTATAAGATGAACAAACCACACCTCCATCCACTACTTCAAAGTAAAATAATTCTGGCAAATATTGTGCCAAAGTTGGAAGCAATGGTGAGTCACCAAAAATAGATTTAAATATATTTTCATCCTTAATAGCCAGACGACGAATCAAAATAGATAATGGTGTTTCGTGAGCAATAGTACCTTGATCTACTGTTCCATAATGATTTAAAGAATCAAAATATATATTATGATTACCAGTTTTTTTATATATATAATCTCTAAAGTCCTCACTAAATCCCTCTGCTGAAAACACAAATTTCAAATTATATTCTGACCAATTTACGCCTTCCTTTATTCCTTCATCTACTACATCTTTGACAAAAGGAGGATAACCACCAATTATTACTTGATCAAATTTTGATCCTAACTTTTTTACTGTTTTAAATATTTCTGACTTATTTAAGCCTGGATTTATAATAGATAAATTATAATTACCTCTTCTAGCCACCATCTTGATAGCTTCATATGTAAAAATTCCACCAATCCACACACCCAAGGCAAAACAATTTATATATAGAGTACTCCTCTTTTCTATTTGGAAATTTTCTCGCAAGTATAATTCTGCTGACAAAGCATAATTAGCATTTTGTTCATCAGTACGAGGAAAATAAAAAGGCTCACCTGTAGAACCAGATGTAGAAGATATATCCCAATGATTATTAGCAAAAGTTCCATTCCAACAAAGATCTTCTAATTCATAATTGCGAAGATAATTATCTTTACTAGCTAAAGGTACTTTTTTGAAATCTTCAATTGTTTTTATTGAATTCGGATCAGTATTATTTTTTTTCAAAAAGTCTTTGTAAGCTGGCACTTCCTTAGACATCTTATGAAATAAATCAAAAGCCATTTTTTCTCCTCTCTTTAACCAAAAATCTTCTGTCTCAAAAGACAACTTTTCTTTATAAAAATCAAAATTTTGATCCATAAAATATTTATTTTTTCTCCTCCAAAATTTTAACCAACTCTTTATTAATTTTTCTAATAGTCAAAGGTCCACCATAGATAAAACCTGTAATCATTTGCACAGCGTCAGCACCTGCTTTCATTTTATCATAAACATCTTCCGCTGTAAAAATTCCACCCACACCAATGATTTTTAATTTGTCTCCTGCTCGTTCACGGATATGACTAATTATTTTGTTACTTCTATCTTGCAAATGTTTTCCAGAAATTCCACCAGGATGATTCAACTGTTCAGGAGATGATTCAAATTTTTTGACCCAAGATCTATTTTTTATCAGATTAGTTGCCACAATGCCAGTAATTTCATATTTCAAACACAAATCTATCACTTTGTCCAAATCTTCATAACTCATGTCAGGGCCAATCTTGATGAAAATATCTTTAGTAATTTTTCGTTCTTTGACGATATTCATAATTTTCTGCAAAAGTTCTTCTATAAAAGAAACTTGAGCAAAGACATCACACTTAGCAACATTTGGACAACTAACATTCAAAGTAATATAATCAGCCAACTCATACAAATCCAAAAATGAACGGACATAATCATCGGCCATTTCTTTTCCTTCCAAACCTGTAGTCACCGCAATACTAATGCCATAAGGAATATCACGTTTTTGCATTTTTTTCTTTATTTTTCTGGCCGCTTCTAGGCTACCACAATTGGACAAACCATAATAAACAATCAAACCACTGTCTTCAGGCAAACGCCACAATCTTGGTTTAGGATTACCAGGTTGAGCTGAATTGGTGATAGAACCAAGCTCTGCAAAACCAAAACCAAGCATCGGATAAGCAAGAGGTGCTGTAATATCTTTGTCGAAACCAGCGGACAAACCAATAGGATTTTTGAGTTCAATATTACCAATTTTTACATGCAGACGAGGATCGTCGACAAAAAGAAATTTTTTTATCAGAAAATAAAAAGGACGCACAACACTAATGGCGCCCAACATATTGATAACAAGGTGATGTATTTTTTCTGGATCAGTTTTGAATAATATTGGTCTGATGATTTTTTTATACAACATAAAACTATTATAAAAGTAAAAGGATACGAAATACGAAATTTACGAAAATACGAACTACAAAACTTTCGTAATTACGTACTTTTCGTATTTCGTATCCTATAATATGTAAACTACATCTCTGATACGACATCTATTGTAAGCAATCCCAAAGCCTTTGTCAAAACTTGCGACACTTTGGTACTCAAATATAATCTTGTCTTTACAATTTCTTCACTTTCAGCGTTCAAAACACTATACTTATTGTAAAAATCATTATACATTTTGGCTAAATCAAAACAATACTTCGCAATAACTGAAGAATTATAATTTTGGAGAGCCTTTTCTACTACTTCAGGGAAATCAGACATCTTCAAAACCAAATTTTTTACTTCATCTTCTGTAAATAAATTGAAATCAACAGTTTTGTCTAAAACACCCACAAATTTTCTTTTCAGACTATTGATACGAGCCACAGTATACAAAATATATGGAGCACTAAAACCATCGAAACTTACGGCTTCATCAAAATCAAAAGTGACAACTTTTTCAGCTTCATGCTTTTGCATAGTAAATTTGAGTACTGCCATAGTCAAAATTTGTACTGTACTATTTATTTTTTCCTCGTCCCAATCTTCATGTCTCGTTTTTGTTTCTTTGTACAAATGTTCAAAAATCTGATCCCTCAAATCTTCATAAAGGATCACATTGCCAGCACGCGAAGACATTTTGCCACTTGGTAAATTGACTAGACCATAACCAATATGAGTCATTTTTTTGTCAAAGCCAAACAATTCCAAAACTTTGAAAAGTTGCTTGAAATAAAAATTTTGTTCAGTGGCTGTAATATTAATACTTTCTACCACATCATATTTTTTAAATTTTTCTTCTGACAGAGCCAAGTCACTAGTCATATACACTCCTCCACCAGTACTCTTTCTTACCAAAGCCACATCCAAATTATATTTATTTAAATCAACGATGATAGCGCCACCTTCGCCTACTTCCGCAATTTTTTTATTTAATAATTCATCAACAATTTCTTGTCCACGAGCTTTGACTTCACTTTCATAAATTATAGAATCATGTTCAACGTTTAGTTCATTCATCAAATCAAGAAAACCTGAAGTGCTCCATTTTTTGGTTTCTTCAAAAAGCTTGGTAATTTCTTCTTCACCATTTTCAAGTTTATACTGAATATCGTCTAGTTCTTCATTATATTCTTTGTCATGATCTTTTAGATAGTTGCTAGCTTTGGCATAAATTTCCCCCAACATTTTTTGCTTATTTTCTGCATTTTCAATCTCTGAACTTTCTACCCCAAACAATGAACTATTTATAATTCCCCACAAACATTTCACTACATGACGACCAAAATCGTTGACGTAATTCATCGGAATCATGTCATAACCACTAGCACGATAAACTTGAACAATAGTATTACCCACACAGACATTACGCATGTGACCAATATGAAATTCTTTGTGTGTATTTTGTGATGGATATTCAATCAAAACTTTTTTACCTTGACCGATATTATTACTTCCAAAATTTTCATTTATTTCTTCCAAAATTAATTTACTGACTTCAGAAGTATTTAAAAATAAATTTACATAAGGACCAAAAGCTTCTACTTTATCAATCAATTTGAAATTTGAAATTTTGTCTTTGAAATTTTCAACTAATTCTTTAGCTACGTCTGCTGGATTTGCACCTCTTTTTTTTGCCTCTTCAAATGTTGGAAAACAAATGTCTCCCATCTCTGGTTTTGGAGGTGTAGAAAAATTGAGATTTTCTAATCCCAAAATTTCTTCAATTTTTGTTTGTAATTTTTTGTTCATATTTTTTATTTTCTAATATCACCCTTATATAGGCCGACAGAATAAAATTGGTTTCGTAAGTCTTCATATTCAGAATTACGCCTAACGCGAAAAATGAACTCTTTTCCTTCATTCAAAATAATATGAAAATTTTGTCCTTGATCTATTACCACATTTTTTATTTCATTAAAATTGATTTTCATTTCCATAATACCAAAAGTATCACGCATAACAAAAAATCCAGCATCAAAAGATATATTGTAACGTAATAAAAATATCACAAAAATAACGACAACTATATCAAACAAAAGATCCGCTCCGTGTTGATGTCTCAATAAATTCAACTTTGGAAAAAATAAATCAGATAATACTACAAATGTTATAAGTGCTAAACCAATAACTAGAAAATAAACAAATAGTTTTTTCCCATTCAAATTTAATATACTACTCTTTTTTGTTTTATCTAAGACAATCCCAAATTTCATATTATTATTTTACTTTGACAAAAAATCTTTTACCTTTTTGAATCACATCTTCTGGCTTAGTATCATAATCAAAAGCTTCAATCTTTTCATCATTTACTTTGACTCCACCCTGCTCTATCGCCCGACGAGCATCACTCTTGCCAGTACTAAGTCCTGATTCTACCAACACTTCAATAATATTGTAACTTGTAGGTTTTAGTTCTGGAATATCAGTAGGGGTTTGTTTTTTTGCAAAAGTATTTATGAAATATTCTTCGGCTATTTTTGCAGCTTTTTCACCATGATAAAACCGAACCAGTTCAAACCCAAGTTTCATTTTCAAATTGCGAGGATTCTCGCCTTTTTTCATTTCTTTTGTATATTCTTCAACAATTTCCATTGGCACTCGAGTCATGCAGGTAAAATATAAAATAATCAACTCATCAGGAATACTCATGATTTTTCCAAACATTTCATTTGGCTCATCCGTAAGATTGACTGTATTTCCCCAGCTTGAACTCATCTTGCGTCCATCAGTTCCTGCCATAAGTGGGTTCATGATAATATCTTGTGACTGTTGTTTGTAGTGTGGCTGCATGGTACGGCCTGCAAGCAAATTAAATCGCTGATCAGTGCCCCCAAGTTCAACATCAGCTTTCACGGCAACAGAATCATACCCCTGCATGAGTGGGTACAAAACTTCACGAAGCGACACACGAGTACCTGCTTCGAGGCGTCGGCGAATATTATCGCGTGCAATAAATTCTGCAACTGAAAACATGTTCGCCTGTTCATTCAATTCTACATACGTAAGTTTTTTCAACCATTCACTATTATAGTAAACTTCGCATTTGCTGATATCAATAATTTTTCCTGCCTGGTCAACATAATTTTTCATGTTCTTTTTTACAATCTCCTGTTCAAGCATTGGACGTTCACTCTCTTTGTCTGACGTATCTCCAATCACACCTGTAAAATCGCCTACGATAAATACAAGCTGATGTCCAAGTTCCTGAAAATCACGCATTTTGAGTAATGGAATTGAACGCCCAAGATGAAGATTAGGACTTGTCGGATCAATACCAAGCTTAACTCGAAGTTTTTCTCCAGATTCAAGACGTTTCTTGAGATGATTCTTATCAATTACTTCTTCTACACCACGTTCAAGAAGTTCTTGTATTTTATTGTCGTCAGTAATTACTTTCATATAATAATTTATTAAAAAATAAAGTTTTTTTATTTTAAGCTACTAAAGGTAAATAAATTTTTATTTCTGTGCCATGGCCTTGTATATTACTACCTCTAACAAATTTTCTAGCATTCTGACCACTGATAAAAGAATAAGCTAAATCTTCTTGTCCAAAATTATTATAATAAACAAAAGGATTAACTTCCATTTCATTTTTAGGATCATCTTTTCTCTTAGAAAAAATTTCCAAACCACCTCCTACAGATTTCAGTCTTTCATTAAAATGAGTTAGACCATGCCCACTACTACCAGTACTAGAACTACCTTTTTTAAAAATAAACTTTGGGCTACTTGGATCCAGGTTTTCATCAAGCATTCCTTTTCCATTATCTTCAATCTTTATAACCAAGTTATTATTTTCAACAAAAATTTTTAAATGAATATTTTTGGCTTCAATAGCGCACTTCAAAGAATTACGCAATGCATTCAAAACAAAATTAGAGACCAAAGCTGTGTTACCTTTTATTTTTCTACCAGCAATATTTATTTTTAGTCTTTCAAAATCTTGTGAAGAAGGAAAAGACATTCTCTTTTCGCTAATACCCTTATAAGGATATCTACCATTTTCATTTTCACCATAAACTCTAGCCTGATTTTCATTATGTTGCCTCACTAATTCTGCAATTTCTGGACTTTTTTTATCATCAGCAATAAAAGTTCCAGAATTAACCAAATCTTCATCTAACAAAGTTGAAAATTCTATATCTTTGAAATATCCCAAAACAGCAGTTACGGTGTCTAAATCAACGCCTTTTTGAAAATTATTATCAATTTCTTTTTCAGAAATACTTCTCAACAAAACATCTTCCAAAACAATAGAGATACGTGGCCAACTTTTTTTTAATAAATCAAAAGATATATTAAAATCTTCAGAATTTGGAACCTTTTCAATTATTTCTCTCAAGTACCCTTTTATTTTTGTTAAAACAGTTTTAGCATCATGTTCAAAATGTTCACACCAAGGATTATCTTTTTCAGTAAAAAATGATAAAATTTCACTTATTGAACTAACCAATCTTTTATAATTATTTTCCCAATATTCTGGAGAATAAAAGTTATCAATATTTCCTGATTCTTCTGATCTCAAAAATTCATCAAACTTTCTTAAATCTTCTATTTTTTTAGGAGCACCTGCAAAATCTTTCTTTTCACGAACAGGTTCCATAATATAAGCATTTACTTCGTGCAACATAAACTAAATATTACTAAATTGTTTATTTAACTTCTCCAATTTTTCTTTTGATTCTGCCAATTTTTCTTTTTCTTGAGTCACAATATTTTCAGGAGCACTACTTACAAACCCTGGATTATTTAGTTTACCTTCAAGTCCTGCAATGTATTTAGTCAATTGTTCTATTTCACTACCTAGTTTTTCTTTTTCTTTGGCAAAGTCAACCACGCCCGCAAGTTCAACAAAAATTTCTAAGCCACTTTCTACAAAAGAAACTGACTGGTCAGGTTTTGCAATCTTTTCTTCAATATGCAAATTTTCTAATCTAGCCAATTTACTAATTATTGCAGAATTTTGTAACAACAAATCTTTTTTGTCACCTGCTGAAATTGTGACGTTCAATTTTTTGACTGGATCAATTTTATAATCACCTTTTACCGAACGAATACCTACTATCACATTTTGAATAATTTCAAAATCTTTTATTTCTAAATTTTGTTCAGTACTTAAAGGAAATTTTTCAACCATTAATAATTTTTGTTTATCATCCGAAGCTTCAGCGTAGGATGACCAAATAGCTTCGGTCACAAATGGCATGAAAGGATGCCACAGTTTCAAAACCGTATTCAAAGCGTAATTCAATATTTCTGATTTACTTCCCTTGCCCGCCGAAGCTCCCTTGTCATCCATAACTTTAACGTCGGATAAAGCGAAGGAGGGCTCAATTTTGGCAATTTCCAAATACCAATCAGCCAAATCGTTCCAAGTGAAATCACGAAGTTTTTCACCAGCGTAAGACAAGTTCATACTATCCAAATTGTTCACAACCACATTACTTACTTCATTCAATTTTTGTAAAATCCATTTGTCTGAAAGAGTTTTGGCTTCTGGCAAACTTATATCTTTCACTAATTTCTTTTCTTCAGCTTCCAAAGTCATTTCAATAAATCTTGCCATATTCCAAAGCTTGTTGGCAAAATTTCTAAAGCCACCAATTTTTTCTTCGGACAATTTCATATCATTACCAGGAGTACTGCCGAGCAAAAGTGAAAGACGTGTTGCATCAGTACCATACTTGTCTATCATATCAAGTGGATTGATAATATTTCCCAGACTCTTACTCATTTTACGACCTTGTTCATCACGTACTAGACCGTGCAAATAAACAGTTTCAAAAGGAACTTGACCAAGAGTATAAGTAGTCATAAGAATCATACGTGCTACCCAAAAAAACAAAATATCATAACCAGTTTCAAGTACAGAAGTTGGATGAAAATTTTTCAAATCTTGTGAATCCAAATTTGGATAGTCAAAAACTGAAAAAGTCCAAAGACCAGCTGAAAACCAAGTGTCTAGAGTATCAGGATCTTGTGTCCAACCATCTCCTTCTGGAGCATCAACACCCACGTAAATTAATTCATCAATTGTGTAATTATATGGTTTTCTTTCTGCTGATTGATTCAATAAACTAGAATCCAATGGTTGCTTATTAGCGATATGTTCCAAAACTTTCCAGGTTCCACTATGCGCTACTATAGCTACGTTATTTTTATCTTTTTCAGAAATTTCTGATAAAAATGAAACCATTCTATTTTTGACATCATGATAAGATTCACCTTCTGGAAAACCTATTTCTCTATATTTAGAGAGTTCTTCTCCAGACTGTCCAGTCAAGACTCCAAAATCTATTTCTCTTAAACGTGAATCACATTTTATTTCTAAGGTTTTGTATTTATCAAATAATATTTTAGCAGTATCAACAGCCCTGTTAAGATCTGAACTATACACATATTCAAAATCACTCTCTTTTATATTTGCACTAAGATCTTTTGCTTGTTGTCTACCATAATCTGTTAGTGGTGTATCCATATGTCCAGCCCCTATTTTTTGAACATTGGCCTCAGATTCACCATGACGGAATAAAGTAACTTTCAAAGGTTTCCTTAATTTTTTATACCAAACAGGAATTTGATGTCCATACCAAATCTGACGACTGATACACCAATCACGAAGATTATCTATCCAATTGAAATATACTTTATCAAATCTTTCTGGCACGATTTTTATTTGTCCGGTAGTAACTACTTTTTGCATCAATTCTTTGAGAGAATATTCTTCACCCTCTTTCACATCATTCAATTCTAATTTTCCTGTGAACTCCGAACTCTGAACTCTGAACTTCTTGTTTACATCTACAAACCATTGAGTTTTTGGCAAAGGTTCTACAACATCTTTGAATCTGTCGGAAGTACCAACATTTTGCATTATATCTTCTTCTTTTTCGAGCAGACCTTCGACACGCAAATAATTTACAAATTTTTCACGAGCTTCTTCTACACTTAAGCCCACATATTCACTACCAGCATTAGACGTCATTTTACCATCTTCACCAATAACTTGAATCAGTCCAATATCATTGCCAAGTGCTTTTTGTTTCAAATACATTTCAAAATCCACAGGACTGTGAGCTGGTGTTACACCAAGAGCTCCGGTACCAAAACTTTCATCAACATGTTCGTCACTAATAATTTTTATTTTTAGAATATGACCTTTTTGTCCGACGTCTGTTACTTCAAATTCTTGGCCAATATATTTTTGATATTTTCCTGTGGGATTTACAGCCACAGCTGTGTCCCCTAGCTTGGTTTCCGGACGAGTAGTAGCTATAGTAATTGGAAAATCTTTGTGATATTTGAAATAATACATCTTAGCAGGACGTTCAATATGAACAAGTTCGTCATCACTACAAGTAGATTGACCCTTTACTGACCAATTGATTACTCGGTAACCTCGATAAATAAGACCATCTTCATACATTTTTTTGAAAACAGTTTTGACAGATAGATTTCTCTTGTCGTCCAGTGTAAAAGCTTCTCTACTCCAATCTAAACTAGAACCCATTTTTTTGGATTGATTGACAATAGTATCATGGGATTCTTGAGCAAACTGATTTACACGCTCAAGAAATTTTTCTCTACCCAATTCTTCTTTAGGTTTTTTAAATTCTCCTGAATCAATAAGCATCTTTTCAACTTTTGATTCAGTAGCAACAGCAGCATGATCTGTACCCGGCACCCAAAGCGTCTTGTCGCCTTTCATACGGTGATATCTAATCATTACGTCTTCTATTGCAAGCATCGCCGCATGCCCCATGTGAAGTGTTCCTGTGACGTTTGGTGGAGGCAAAACTATGATAAAAGGTTTAGAATCTTCTGTTGTTATTCCTTTTTCAATACAAACATCTGGATTAAACAATCCACTCTTTTCCCAAGATTCATAGATATCATCTTCGTATTTTTTTGGTTCGTAAGATTTAGCTAGACTTTCCATACTTTTATCATTTTAATAATCCGGATATCCAGATAATTCGGATGATCCTGATATACTTTTAAAATAAATATTCTAGAAAATATCCGGAAAATCAGGATTATCCGAAAATCCGGAGTGTTTAATGATAGTAGTTTACCTCAATATCTCATTTTTTGCAAGAAAATGCCTAGAGTTAGCCAAATAGTTGGAAAAGACAGCCAATATTAGGCTGTATTGACATATTTTTAGTTTTAGGCTATAATCTCCTATCCCCCTTTTTTACCAAAGTAGCCAAAAAGGGTTGCTACACCTAGATATTTATATCTAAATGTTTGAGTGTAACAAAAACTATGGCACTTGCAAAAACTGAACAATTCACAAAAGCGATAGAAGATAAGAAAAAAATCTTAATTACTTTCAAGAAACATTTTGACGGTGATGCTATCGGTAGTGCTTTGGCACTAAAACTCTTTTTGGAGCAACTTGGTAAACACGTAGAAATAGTCTGTGCTGATTTTGTGTTGCCTAGCCAATTTACATTCTTAAAACACTCCAATAAAATAAAGTCCAGCTTCGATGGTTTAAACAATTTCATTATAAGTATTGATATTGAAAAAACTGGTATCTCTGAACTTAGTTATGACACTAAAGATAATAATTTAAGAATTTTTTTGACTCCAAAAAATGGTTATATCAATAGAGAAGATATCCAAACTAGCCAAAGTGATTTTAAATATGATTTGATAATTACTATTGATACACCTGATCTGTCTTCTCTTGGTAATATATACACTGACCACGAAAATTTCTTTTATAGTAAACCAATTATCAATATTGACCACCAAGCCAACAATGAACATTATGGACAAATAAATATAATTGACTTACCAGCGAGTACTAGTGCTGAAATTATTTTTGAACTCTTACAAAAATCTCAAGAAGAATTAATCAATCGTCATATTGCTCAATCTTTACTTACTGGCATTGTCGCCGGAACAAATAGTTTCAAGAAAAACAAAGTACGTCCTCAGACTTTGCAAGTCGCTAGTAAACTAGTTGACTTAGGCGCAGACCGTGCGTTTATTATAAAAAATCTTTACCAAACAAAATCTATCGCTACTTTCAAAATCTGGGGTTCAGTCCTCAGTCACTTAAAAGAAGATAAAACAAATAATTTTGTCTGGTCGACTATCACTCGTGATGATTTCGTCAGAAGTGGCGCAAAAAAAGAAGATCTAAATAATATAATAGATGAATTAATTACGACCTCACCTTCTGCACAGTTTGTACTACTCTTACACGAAGATCCAGACGATGGCGAAAAAATATCTGGAACATTACGTATCTTACCACAACATCACGCGACAGAAATAATGAAAAAATATTCAGCTGAAGGTGATGAAAATGAAAGCAAATTTGAAATTAGTGGAAAAAGTTTACATGAAGTAGAAGAAGAAATTGTAGCACATATAAAAAATGAGATAAATAAATAAAACAGACTTGTAAGTCTGTTTTATTTATTATTTACTTTTGATATCTTTCATTATGTCTTTAATTTCTTTTTGAATACCAATATTTTTTCTAAAATAAAAAGAATCTTGTATTTCATCTAAAGCTTTTAGAAAATCTTCCGAATAATCTTTAAGTCCCAAGCTTTTACAAAGTTGATAATATCTTCTAACATTTTGAAACTTAGTTTTGACTGATTTACTCTTTAAAATATCACTTACATAATCTTCTCTTATAGTTTTTACCAATGCTGTTACCTCTTTTTTGTACTTTCCGCTCGCAAAATATGCTTTTACCATTGGATTTATGGTGTTGTCGCTCAAATAAGCCATACCATAACATGGTATAGCACGTTCAATTTTCTTTTCTTTATCGTAGATATCTCCCAAAGATGAATATAAACTACCCAACAATTCTTTTTTTAAGTCATCAACTTCATTATTTTTCAACTTATTTTCAATAAATTCAGCTTTTTCTTCCAATACTTTGAGCAATGTCGCTTTTGATCCATTATCCAAATCTAAATTATGAAACAAATCCATACTTTTTTCTATTGTTTCAATATATTCATCTGGTTCATTATTAAAAAAATTTATATCAGCTAATCTTTGCAAATTATGAGCAAAGACTTCTTTTAAGATTTTATTACCATTTTCAATATCTTCAGGAGCAGAACCCTCACCCCCTAAAGCAAAATGAAACAATTTACTAAAAGCCTCACTATTCCCCAACAATGCGGCTTTTTTATAATTTTCAAAAGATTTATTATTATTATTTTCTTTTCCATCTAACCAGCGATATTCTTCAGCCAAAACAAAATTAAACTGACCTTTAGACGGTTTTTTTTCTTGTAATTCTTCATACAAAACAATACTATCCTCAATTTCTTCACCAAAATAATTCAACTTCATATCCGCCAACTTTATTTTGGCATCCAAATCACCTACTTCACTAGATTTCCTAGCTAAATAAAAATCGTAACCATTGATCCATTTTCTAAAATTTGGAACATTTTCTTTATCTAACAAAAGATTCAAAATGTCCAAAACACCATTTTTATTATATCTTTCCAAAACTTGCAAAACTTCTGGATAATCTTCTATTTTTTCAATACAATATTTATTTTTTTCTGAGACTTTAATTTCAGCTATCAAATTTCCCAATTCATTTGCTGACAAAGTCCAAGCTAACTCAATTTGCTGATCTAATAAATATAAATAAGATTCCAGACGTCTTTTAAAATCTTCCACACTTTCATTTTCTTTTATGGTGGGGATAGTGACCACTTCCGCAGTTGAATCCGATTTAAAATTTAATTTCTTTTTTAATTCCAAATTATATAAATCTTTTGTTTTACTGATTTCTTTACTCAAATAAAAAACAGCTAAGTCAGGTTGTGACTCATACACCTGTTCAAACACTTGTGGTGAAAATTCAGATAATCTTACAAATTTTTCATACTTTTTTTCCTCATAATCTTTAGTATCAGCAAACAAATCTATTTCTTCTATCTGTTGCAAAAAATCATAAACTTCTGGTCCATAAATACCTTCTTCAGAAACAAGTTCTTTTACTTCATCAGTTAACTTGATATCTACATCTTGCTCTCTACCTTGATAGTCATTTTGACTTGAATCAGCTTGCTCAGGATAAACAGGCAAAACTACATCAGAACTAACTCTTGTAATAACATTCTCAGGTATACTCTCTTGTTTTTTCTTAGCCAAGACATCGTCTATCGTGATTTTTTCTTTTTCTTCCATTTCCAATTCTTCCGTGTTGTGAAATATACCACGAGTTTTTTCTTTCAAAGCACTGGCAACTAAAGATGATATAGGATAAGCTTCAATATATTTTTTGTAATCATCTGTCAGAGCTCTTGAAGAACCTCTTTCCAAAACAAGATACTTCCCTGTATTCTTTATAAAAAGTAAAACAAATGAATGTCCAATACCATCTTTATCTGCAGATCTCTCAGCTACATAAATTTGAAAATTTTCAGATAAATTTTTATCATAATTAGAAAGTCGTTGAAAAATAGCCAACTGAACAAGCATTGATCCATCACAATCAGAACTTGAATCTTGTTTGTTCAAAACTTGTGAAAGACGACTACTACCGATATCATATTTTGAACTAGCAAATCCTGGTAGAGTTGGTTTTTGAATTTCAATCAATAATTTTTCAAAATCTATTTTATCACTATCATCTTTTTTGGTATTTTCTATAAACCAATCTACAACTTCATCAAACGTTTTTTCTCTATCTTCCAAATCAGCTAAACTCAATTCGCCCATGTGATACTCACGACGCAAATCAAAAGTAGCAATATCTACTCTAGCTCTATCTTCCAAAGATAGTTCTTTTAGACCTTCCAAAGGATTGTCTTTATCTACTTTTATAAGTGCATCTGGATTCTTTTCAGCATCTTCCACACTAGTAAATTCATTATCTTTTGATTCCACTTCTACTTCTGTTTCTGTTTCTTTTTCTAGTGTTTTTTCTTTGTCCTCTACACTTTTTGAATCTTCCACTCTAATCAATGGATCGCTATCACCTTTTGCATCATGTTTTATTCTTTTTGCATATTTATCTTTAACCCAATTACCTTCCAGACTACCTATTTTGCCAAGAGAACCAAAATTCAAAAAAGTAGACAGAACCAAAGAACCTACTAAGGTTCTTCCTCTATGACGACTCATACTTTCTAATATGGTTCTATCTTCTTTTGTCTTTTTACTAACATCTTTCTTTTTACTAACATCTTTTTCAACGTCTTGATTAGAAACATCTAATTCTCTTGCTATTTGTTCCCAATTTTTTCTGCCAAACATAAAATTAAAATTTAAAATTTCAAAATTCCTAAATTAGTGTACGTCCCGTCATCTCCTCCGGTTTATCAATTCCCAAAACTTTCAAAATAGTCGGTGCCACATCAGCCAAAACACCAGCTTTTGGCAATAAACTAAGATCATTATCTGGAGGATCACCTGCTCTACCAGACATACCAAAGAGACTTTCTTTTATAATAAAAAATGGCACATTATTGGTACTAGGAGTTTTGTCAGTACTACCAGTTTGCATATTCAAAACACTTTCAGCATTACCATGATCAGAAGTAATAAACAATACACCGTCTTCAGCCAACACATAATCAGCTATTCTACCAATTTCTTTGTCCAAAATTTCGCAAGCTTTGACAGTAGCTGACAAATTACCAGTTCGAGATACAGCATCAGCATTAGCAAAATTAGCCAAAATAAAATCATATTTTTCTGATTTAATAGATTTTATTATTTCACTAGATATTTTATGAGCAGACATCTCAGGTTCATTATCATATTGTGATAATTTTTTTGAAGGAATCATTTTCCACTCAGCATTAGCAAATTTCTCATCATACATACCATTGAAAAAAGTTGTAACACAGGCATACTTTTCGGTTTCAGCTATTCTAATTTGACTCAAACCAGCTTTGGTCAAAACTTCTCCCAATGAATTATGAATATAAGAACGTGGAAAAGCTACCAAAGTAGGTATTTCTTTTTCATAATCTGTCATTGTCACAAAACACAAATTTCGCAAATAACTACGTTCAAATTTTGGAAAAGCTGGCAAAACAAAAGCTTTGGTCAACTGTCTACATAAACTTGCACCAAAATTAGCAAAAATTACTGAATCATTTTTGTTTATAATTGTGCTACCAGCCTCTACACCAATAACAGCTGGGATAAAATCTCTGTCATATACTTGTCTATTATAAGAATCTTGCAAAGCACTTGTAGCATCAGAAAAAACATATTTTGTTTTGCCATTAACCATAGCATCATAGACAATTTGTGTTCTATCCCAATGACGACCGTTGTCCAAAGCATAATAACGACCCGACAAAGAAACTATTTTACCAACACCAAATTCTTTCATTCTTTCTTCTATTTTTTGGATATGATTTTTGGCATTATTATAAATATCATCTTCACCATCCAAGATAGCATGCACCAAAACTTTTTTTATACCACCAGCTTTAGCCATTTCCAAAAGTGCAAAAAAATGTTCATCATTGGCATTTTGAATCTGATTACCAAACATGGTAATAATATGCAAAGTAGAATTATTATCCAAAGCATTTTGGATAGCAGCATTCAAAGAATGTCTTCCATAAAAACTACCATCTTTTATAGCTTGATTGATACGTGGCAAAATTTTTTGATAAATTCTACCAGCACCCAGATTCAAATGTCCTATACGAGAATTACCAGCTTCAAAATCTAATAGACCAACATCTGATCCAGAAGCACCTAAACTCATCACTGGATATTCTCGAGTGAATCTATCGAAATTTGGGGTACGTGCTTTGGTGATAGCATTACCAGGAGTATTTGGAGATAATCCCCAGCCACTCAAAGTAAGTAAAACAGCAGGTTTTGGACGACGACTTTCATTCATAAAACTTGTTTAGTGTAAAAGGATACGAAATACGAAAATTTACGAAATTACGAAACTTTCGTATGTTCGTAATTTCGTATTTCGTATCCAGTGAACTTAAAATGTCTAAATTAAAGTATGTCCCGTCATTTCATCTGGCTTCTCAATTTCTAATACTTTCAAAATAGTTGGAGCAATGTCTGACAATCTTCCTGTTTTGATTTTTTTCTTTTTTTCGTTACTTATCAAAATAAAAGGGACATGATTGGTAGTGTGAGAAGTCATAATTTCACCAGTTTTTTCATCAAACATTTTTTCCGCATTACCGTGATCAGCTGTAATAAATAATTTACCATCACGTGACAACACATAATCTACCAGCCTTTTGACCTGTTCGTCAAGTATCTTTACTGATTTTTGAGTAGCTTCAAAATTACCAGTATGCCCAACCATATCAGCATTTGGATAATTGACTGTGACAAAATTGTAAGTATTATTTTCTAAATAATTCAAAATAATGTCAGTAATTTCTTTTGCATGCATCTCTGGTTTATCGGCATACGAATAGTGAGCACCAGATTTCACCATTTGTCTTTTTTCACCATTGATAGGTAGAGAATAACCCCCATTGATAAAATAAGTTACATGCGCGTATTTTTCAGTTTCTGAAATATAAAGTTGTCTATAATTTTCTCCTATAGCTTTGGCCAAACAATTTTTGAAATCAGGACTTGGAAAAGCTGTAAAAATACCTGGCAAATCTGGACCAAAATCGGTCATCGCTACAAAACGAATATTTTTGGAAATTTTTTTTCTTTTGAAAGCACCTTGATTCATTTTTTGAAAATCTTTTTGTACAAAAGCTTTGGTGATTTGTCTAGCCCTGTCACTTCTGGCATTAAAAAAGAAAATCACGTCATTATCTTTTATGGTTGTAATAGGTTTGCCACCTTTAGTAATAACTGTTGGCAAAATGTATTCATCAGTTTCATCTCTATTATAAGCTTGCGAAATTGCTTCTTCAGCACTTTCTGTTGAAAAGCCTTCACCCAAAACCATAGCATTGTAAGCTTGTTCTGTTCTACTCCACATTTTGTTTCTGTCCATACCATAAAACCTACCCATTATAGTAGCTATTTCCTCACCATTTTGCATATTTTTACGTAATAGACGCAAAAAATTCACCGCACCATGGGTAGAAGAATCACGTCCATCCGTAAATAAATGAAGAAAAACTTTTTTTTGTTTTTGTTTACGAAAATATTCAAGCAATGAATAAACATGTTCAGGATTAGAATGAGCACTTTGACCATCTGTCAAAAGTCCCATCAAATGCACTGCACTATTGTATTTTTTGGCATGAAAAAGCGCATGACGAAAAGAATCATTTTTGAAAAATGTACCATCTTTGATAGCACTAGAAATACGCACCAAATCTTGCTCAACTACTCTCCCCGCACCAATATTCAAATGTCCTGCTTCAGAATTTCCTTCTTGATGAGGAAAAAGTCCAACATCAACTCCACAAGCTTTTATCTCTGTACTAGAATATTTTTTAATGTATGAAAAAATGTTGGGAGCAGTATCTGGTGTGATAGCATTGCCTGTATTTTTTGGATCAGCCAAACCAAAACCATCGAGGATCATGAAGACGACAGGTTTATCCTTTCCTATTTTTTCTTTGTTTGAATAGTCTATTTTTTTTGACATAGAAATAAAATGGCTCCATTGTTCTATTGCCCCACTGACAAATTGAAAACCACAATGGGACAATATGACAATGGAACAATAATAAAAAAATTATATAATTATTATTTTTAAATTAACACTATTTAGTAGTTTCATCCTCAATCTCCATCAATCTATTATACTTCTCTACTCTCTCAGATCTACTCATTGAACCAGTCTTGATAAATTCGGAATTAACAGCCACCGCCAAGTCAGCAATGAAAGTATCAGCTGTTTCACCCGAACGATGTGATACTGAAACTTTGTAACCATTTTTCTTAGCTAAATAAATCGCGTCAATTGTTTCAGTCAACGTTCCAATTTGATTAAGCTTGATAAGTACGGCATTACCTACTTTTTCATCAATTCCTTTTTGTATACGATTAACATTGGTCACAAATAAATCATCCCCTACAATAGTTACTTTCTTACCAAATTTTTTAGTAAGAAGAGCCCAATTTTCCCAATCATCTTCAGCCAAAGGATCTTCTATAGAAAGTATAGGATATTTTCTAATCCAAGTTTCCAAAATTCTAATCATCTTGTCAGCTGTAGAAGGTTGGGATGGACTAGTAAAATAATATTTTCCTTTACGATAAAACTCTGAGGCAGCAACATCAAAACCAAGAAAAACATTTTTACCAGGTTCAAAACCTGAAACTTGTATTGCTTTTATTACCAGCTGTATAGCTCTCTCATTGTTTAGTAAATCTGGCGCAAAACCACCTTCGTCCCCTACCGAAGTCGTATAACCTTTGTCATTCAAAATTGCTTTTAGAGAATGGAAAATTTGTGAACCCATTCTGACACGCTCGGCAAATTTTTTGTGAATTGGAATAATCATGAATTCCTGACAACTTAGATTGTTGTCAGCATGTCGTCCACCATTCAAAATATTCATAGTGGCAATCGGCATACGCCAATTTTTTTCTGGTAAATTATAAGCACTACGAATATATTTGTATAAAGGTTTTTTTTCAGCTTTAGCACCAGCCCTGACACAAGCCAGAGAAACTGAAAGTATTGCATTGGCACCCAATTTTCTTTTGTTTTCTGTGCCATCAAGTTCAATCATTATCTTATCAATATTTCTTTGATCCAAAACATCCACTCCTAATAAAGCTTTAGCAATTGTGGTATTAACATTTTTGACAGCTTTGAGAACTCCTTTACCACCAAAACGTTTGGCATTGTCACGAAGCTCCAAAGCTTCATGAGTGCCGGTTGAAGCTCCTGATGGTACAGCAGCTTTTCCAATAGCTCCACCTTCTAAATATACTTTAGTTTCTAGTGTCGGATTACCTCGTGAATCCAATATTTCTCTTGAAACAATTTTTTTGATTTCAGTATTTTTCATATATGTTAGTTAATTAGGTATTAGGTATTAAGTTTGCCTAGGTTTTAGATAAAAAGTAATTAATGAACTGAGATAAAATAGAGATAAATTGAGATAAAAATTGCTGTATCTGCTGACAAGCTGTATTTGCTGTTTAGCTGGTTACTATTATACCAAAAAAAACAGCCTTTAGGAAAGGCTGTCTTTTATTTATCTAATTATTGTATTCTATAAGTGATATTTACATTCATAGTAACCTCACTTGTGCCTGGTTCAATAGTAGGTCCACCACCCATACCCACAGATGACTTCATAGCAAAACCTTCGTCATACATAGGATAAGACTCTGGTACATATTCATTATAAGAAATCACACCAATAATTTGAACACCCAACATTTTGGATAATTCTTTAGCTTTAGCTTGAGCCTTTTTTACAGCTTGTTGACGAGCTTGATCAAGATAAATTTCAGTATCATCTATCACAGATTCTACTCCACCAATAGTATTCAAACCAACTTGTCCTGCAAGAGAAACAACTTGACTAGCTTTGTTAACATCATTTCTAACTTTGACAGTAACATTTTGAGTTATATTATAACCAACAAGCTCTTTTGTACCATCTTCTTTATAGATATATTCTGGATACATTATTTGGGATTCCGTCTTGATATCAGCGACATCAATTCCTAAAGCTTTGACTTTGTTTACAAAGTCAGCGATAAGCTGATCATTTTTTGTAGTAGCTTCCAACGATGTAGCCTCTCTTAAACTATTTCCTACAGTTATTTGACTGACATCTGGTTTCACATCTACCTTACCTTCGGCAGAAATATTTAATTGACGATCACTAACATTTTCTGGGGCCACACCAATGAAATCATACTTTTTTATTTCATTGCGAATTAGTGAACCAACCAAAATTATAACATAGACTAACAAAATACCAAAAAAGGTTTTCATTAATCTATGACTAAACTGAGTACCATGATTCTTACAATGATGACCCATACCAAAATGTCCATGACAACAACCTTGTTTTGTTTCATTCATTGCGGACATCGGCATGTCAATTATAGGATCCATAGTTTTTCTACTAGATGTAGAAACAGATTTTTTGACAGGCATAAATTTTAAATTAAATTATTTATATAAATTTATTATAACATAAAAAAGAAAAATTGTACAAAATAAATGGTTGTAATTGTGCGTATCTTGGTGTAATATTTACATATAAAAATAATCTTCAAAATATGACAGTAGAAACATTAGACCCTAGAGAACTCGCAAGTATAAGCGACGAATTAAAAAAAATGTTTAACACAGACCAAGAGGCTAGAACAAATAATGTTCCAGAAGTTACTATAAAAATAGACCAAGAAAATACACAAAGACTAAAAGAAATAATTGATAGAATTGGTTGGCCAACAAAATCCAAAGTCGGAGAAAATTCAGCACACTATGCTTGGCTTTTGGTTCAACATGCTGATCAAGATCTAGAATTTCAAAAAAAATGTCTGGAATTAATGAAACAAGAACAAAAAGAAGAATTAGAACAGGAAGATATAGCCTATCTTGAAGACAGAATACTTGTCGCTGAAAATAAACAACAACTTTATGGCACACAATGGTATGTTGATGAAACTACAGGTGAATATAACCCTGAAGAAATAGTTGAACCAGACAAACTAGATGAGCGTCGAGCGGAAATGGGTATGGAACCTTTTGCTGTATATGAAAAAGACATGAGAAAAATGTATGAAGAATGGCAAAAAAACAAAAATACACCAACAGCAAAATAATATCTAACAAAAATGAATTATTCTAAAAAATATGAAAAAATTAGCTTCTTTAATCAGCAAATTATTTATCGTTTATTACCAAATTATTTACGGAAAAAAAGTAGAGTTTGGAAAAAATATAATAGTAAATCACAAACTAAAAATAAAAGGCCAGGGTAAATTGCTAATAGCAGACAATGCAAATTTGTGGGCTTATGAAGAGCCAAACCGTTTTTATTTTTATGACAAAGAAGCTATTATCCAAATTGGACAAAACAGTAGATTAAATGGCCTGACCTGCCATAGCGAAAAATCTATACAAATTGGTGAAAATTGTCTAATAGGTAGTGCCATAATTATGGACACAGATTTTCATACTTTTTCTGACAAAGAACATATTTTGTATGGCAACCCAAAAACAAAACCAGTACAAATAGGAAATAATGTCTGGATTTGTGGTCAATCAGTAATATTGAAAGGTTGTGAAATTGGTGAAAAATCAGTCATAGGTTTTCGAGCTGTAGTCAGCAAAAGTTTCCCCGCCAATGTTGTAATCGCTGGCAATCCAGCAAGAATAGTAAAAAGTAAATAATATACCACAAAAGATATGAAATACATTGCTCTCCTCCGAGGCATCAACGTCGGTGGTAACCACAAAGTAGAAATGAAAAAACTCAAAGTCTTATTTGAATTATTAAGCTATACAAACATTTACACTTATATCAATTCCGGAAATATCATATTTGAAACAACAGACAAAAAAAATGATGTACTGGAAAAAATAGAAAAATGTCTAAAAAAAGAATTTGCTTTTGAAATACCAATTATTATCAAAACCGAAAAAGAAATAAAAAAAATAGCGCAGACAATACCAGAAAATTGGCAAAATGATACCACTCAAAAAACTGATGTTGCTTATTTATTTCCAGAAGCTGACAACAAAAAAATAATTGATGAATTACCCATCAAAAAAGAATTTCTAGACATTCGTTATGTAAAAGGTGCTATCTTTTGGAATGTAAAGAGAGATGATTATAATAAAAGCCAACTAAACAAAATAATCAACCACAAATCTTATAAGCTAATGACTATAAGAAATGTTAATACTGCTAGATATTTAGCTGGTATTAGTGAGAAATGAGAAAGTTGTACGAAGTTTAGTTATAGTTTCAATTAAATCAGACTTGCAGAAAACAGACACCCTTGTGTATAATGTAAATAGCTTTTTATCATTTTATTTATTGCTAAAATATGAGCAAAAAAACAAAAACTACTAAAATCGCAATTTTCCAAAAGAAGGAAATCCGTAAAATCATCTACAAAAATGAATGGTGGTTTTCGATAATAGATATAATTGAAGTATTAACAGGAACTGATAGATCAAGAAAATACTGGAACGATCTAAAGAAAAAAATAATAAAAGAAGGATTTTTTGAAGTGTCCGAAAAAATCGGACAGTTGGAATTGACTGCTAAAGACGGAAAAATGAGAAAAACGGACTGTGCCAATACAGAAACTGTTTTCCGCATTATTCAAGCTATTCCCTCACCAAACGCCGAACCATTCAAGCGTTGGCTAGCAAAAATTGGTTACGAGAGAATTCAGGAAATAGAAGATCCAGAAATAGCCACCAAAAGAACTAGAGAACTTTATAAAGCCAAGGGTTATTCTAACGCATGGATTGAAAAACGAATGCGTGGTATTGAAATTCGTGAGACTTTAACAGATGAGTGGAAAAAGCGAGGTGTAAAAGAAAATCCAGAATACGCAATTTTAACCGCAGAAATTTCCAAAGCTACTTTTGGTATGACACCAAGTCAATATCAAAGATTCAAAAGTCTAAAAAAAGAAAATTTACGAGACCATATGAATGATTTGGAATTAATTTTTACTATGCTTGGTGAAGCTTCAACTACAGAAATTGCCAAAAATAAAAATGCCAAAGGATTTCTTGAAAACAAACTAGCAGCACATGACGGTGGCAATGTGGCAGGTAAGGCGAGAAAAGACTTGGAGGAAAAAAGTGGTAAAAAAGTCTCAACAAGAAAAAACTACTTACAAACACCAGAAAATAATAAAAAAATTAAATAAATATGCTTATCAAAAAATCAGAAGCTGTCAAACATCAAAACTCAAATGATTGTACAGTTTGGGAATATGAGTTACCAAATAAGAATATCAGTTTTGCTACAGCTTTTATTGATGGTCGATATCCTGAAATAAAAAGAGTTGTAAATTTAAGCTGTGAAGAAATTTATTTCATAATCTCTGGCTCTGGTATAATTCATTCTGAAAAAGGAAATTATGAAATTAATGAAGGTGACTTTTATTACTTCAATAAAGGAGAAAAATATTGGGTAGAAGGTAACAAACTTTCACTTGCCTTGCTAAATATACCAAAATGGTCTCCTGAACAACATAAATCAGTTGAATAAATATGCAACTTAATCAAACAATTATCAAGATCATCTCAATATTAACAAACAATGGCAAAAAAGCTAATAGTTTTTTGTCCCTTAGTGATAATTCAGCGTCACTTTGTTTAGACAAGGAAAAAATAAACTTTTGACAGAGTGGATCCCTCATTTTCAGATTGACATCAATACCAATCAAAGTATCGAAGAATTGAAAGTATTAACTAATAAATATTTAGGCTCTAATTTCTTTAGTTTGGTGGAAGTATAACAAAAATTTACACAAAATAAAAAAATCGTCTTCTATGATCTGTACCCCAGAAAGTGGACACGAAAGTGTCTACTTTTTTGTGTTCAAAAGGTAGATGATGTATTATTAAAATAATCATTAACAAATAAAAAGTATGAGTAAAAGAATATTAACAAAAGAACA
>Ga0208863_1000199_pt1 | contig 73373 bp, 67 predicted proteins | sample RifOxyD3_FD_184040 | JGI IMG/M metagenome (GOLD analysis project Ga0208863, IMG submission 184040) | Soil microbial communities from Rifle, Colorado - Rifle Oxygen_injection D3 (SPAdes) | ecosystem: Environmental > Terrestrial > Deep subsurface > Rock core/Sediment | place: Rifle, Colorado... | reverse complement strand
GCGAATCGAGCAGCCCAACTGCTGCTCGATGACGTGGTCGGAGTCAAAGAACGGGAGCTGCAACCGCCGCGCCAGTTGACGTCCGACGGTAGATTTGCCTGAGCCGGGCAGGCCGATCAAGGCGATCATGCACAAGTCACCCTCAATTAGGGCTCACGCAGGAACCCACGCCATAGGGTGGCGTCAAAAATGAACCAGTAAGCTTATCCTTTTCCAGAAAATCTGTCACAAACAGGCGCTCTGCCATGCCCTGGGAGCCTGATACATTGGTCGTCGCGATGACCCTGTAGGCCAACCATGTACCAAAGCGCTGCGAGTACTCTACCTTGATCACCAGTACACCACTGGCATTGGTGGCAGTGACGGCTGGATCATCGTAGCTCACAATCAAGTCGGCCTTGCGGGGATCCAGGGTCGGTTGCGCGTTGCTGTCAACACTTCCGTTGGTGTTTTCAAGCCCATCCACATTGCCGTTGCGATTGATGTCTTCATTGGGACACCAGATACGCTGAACGGGTGCAGTAGCAGGGTTAATCGTGTTGTCGGCAGGGTATGCTGCCGTCAGACTCAAAGGAACTACGGTCAGAGCGTTGACTGCGAAACTCAGGCTGTCCAAATACGACGAGCTGGAAGCACCTTTACCATAATGCGTCAAATCAACAGAGATGGCAACCGGTGCATTGACCACGGCCCGGCCAGCCGAATCGGCAACGGTCACAACAAATTTCTTGATGTAGGTGCCACCCGTTCCAACGGTCAAAAGATTGTCGTCACCAATCGAAACAGCAAGTGCTTGACCGACTGTTGTCAAATTCACATTGACCACGGCTGGACAATCGATGGCGGACGCAAAGTCATTGGCCGAATAACAGGCGCGTACCGTCACCCCATTGGTTGGGCTCGAATTTTGACCCGCTACATACTGAACCGAAACAACGCCCGAGTCATCGGTATAGAGCGTTGTTGTGCCGCTTGAAATAGACGCGCCAACCAATGCCAAACCAGTCGTCACATCATCAAACCGAACTCGCACGTTCTTTACCGGGCTATTCGTGCCATCAAGAAACAAGAAGCGCAAAGTGGATTGATTGGTACTTGTGCCAGCACTATTAACGGGCAATACATTGGGTGATGCCGACAAGGAAGGCGTGGCACCGACAGGGATGGTTGCAACAGGTACCGCGCTGCTAAAAACATTCAGCGCATAGTCACCAGAATTAACCCCGCTGCCGCTGGCGGAAATGGCGTATACACCCGATGCTGATGGTGCCAGCAATGTTTGGCTGATTTTGCCCAACAAGTCCGTCACCAGCTTGAGCGCTTGCAGCCCAGGAACCGTGCCATCCAATGTGACATCTGCGCCCGAGATCGGATTGCCCGCTGAATCTGTCAGCGTCGCGGTGACCGTGACGGACTGATTGGGTGTCGGGGCGCTCGGTGAGGCCTGAACGGACAAGCGACTCCCTGTCACCCGCACTTTTGTGCGTTTCGTAATGCCGTTGATGGCAACTGAAAGTGTCACATCTCGGTCTGACTGGTCACTGCCAATGGTTAAGGTGCCTACGTATTTACCAAACGCATCGGTCACTGACGTGCCGCTGGGTGTGAATACAGTGTTTTGATCGGACGTCACCACGACCGATGCCCCCGGGACAACATTCCGGTTTGCATCAACAGACACCACAGTAAGCTGCGCACTGTCAGCACCGCTGTTGTTCATGGCGTTTTTGCTGAGTAACAAAACAAAATCAGATACCGCCAGCACGGTCGTTGACGAAGAATTGGCCGCCACGTTAAAGTCGACCTGCCCCGTGGTAACGGTTCCGTCAATCGTCGCCGTCGCGGTTAAGGTCACCCCCCCTCCGGTAGAGGTTGAACTTGGTGCGACAGTCGTCTCGGCAATGCCCGTGATGGCATCTGTGGCCTTGGTGTCAGGCGACAAGGTCAAGTTGTCACTGCCCGTTGAAAACGTCACCAGCCGATTGGGCACGACCTGACCCAATGCGTCCAATAGCGTGACCCGCGCAGTAAACACCTCGCCCGCAGTCACGTTGTAGACTTTTTCACCCAGCGAGTTGTGGATGAAAAGTGTTGCGGTAGGAATGGCAGGTGTCACCACAACAGGTGTCGTCGTGGTCCCTGGCGTAATGGCGGTTGTTGCGCCCGTCAACGACGTTCCCGCACTGCCCCCGCCCCCGCCGCAAGCGACCAGTACCAGCGCCATGCCCAGTCCAGCTAAAAACTTCAAAAATCTCATAAATACCGTCCTGTGATGCAAACTGGATTTTTAAAACTACCGAACCGCCTTGTCCGCCACCACCTTGGGGGTGATAAACACCAGCATTTCCTGTTTGTTGGCAATCCTGGACCGGCTCTTGAACAGATTACCCACGCCAGGCAAGTCACCTAACAAGGGCACTTTGGTCTCGCTGTCACTCTCGGTCATCTCAAAAATGCCGCCAATGACCACCGTGCCACCATTCTCAACCAGTACCTGGGTCTGAATGTGTTTGGTATTGATGGCAAAACCTGCCGCGGTAGACTGGCCTACAGTGTCTTTGTTGACATCAAGTGCCAGGATGATGTTGCCCTCGGGGGTGATCTGAGGCGTCACTTCAAGCTTCAGGTTGGCTTTTCTGAAGGCAATCGACGTCGCACCGCTGCTTGACGCCACCTGATAAGGCAGCTCGGTACCCTGCTCGATCAAGGCCTTGATCTGATCAGCCGTCACCACACGCGGGCTGGACACCACTTTACCCTTGCCGTCCGCTTCCAGAGCCGACAATTCCAAATTCAGGAACCGGTTGGCAGCAGAGCTGAAAATTGACAAGGCGAAGGTAGCCGGAGAATAGCCGTTCTGGCCGATGGCCGGAAGGTTGACAAATCCGCTCGTCAAATCCACGGTACCGCCCGCACCACTGGACGCCACGGCATTGCCATAGTTGGTACCAAAAGCCACCCGGGTATCACCGGCGATAGCGTAGCCGCCATCGCCGCCCTGTTGGGCACGCAGGTCTGCGCTACCCAACTTGACACCGAGCGACTTGCCGAAGGTGTCAGAGGCTTCCACGATGCGGGCCTCGATCAGCACCTGACGTACCGGAATGTCGAGTTTGGCAATCAATTGCTGAACCTGCTCCAGCCGGGAAGGAATGTCAGTGACAAACAATTGATTGGTACGGGTTTCAGCAATGACACTGCCACGCGGGCTGAGCATGCGCGAACCGCCGCCCACAGCACCCGCGGCAGCCGCGCCGCCAGCCGTCAGCTGCGCAGCCACTTCAGCCGCCTTGGTGTAGTTCATCTGGAACGACTGGGTGCGCAAGGGCTCCAGATTTTGCAACGCAGCCGCCGACTCCAGGTCCAGTTTTTCCTTGGCGTTGATCTCATCCTTGGGCGCAATCCAGAGCACGTTGCCGGTTTTACGCACGCCCAGGCCCTTGGCCTGCAAAATGATGTCAAGCGCCTGATCCCACGGCACATCCTGCAGACGCAAGGTGACCGACCCAGCCACTGAATCCGAGGTGATGACGTTGAAGTTGGTAAAGTCTGCAATCACTTGCAACAGGGAGCGCACGTCAATACTCTGAAAATTCAAGGACAGCTTTTGCCCGGTAAACCCTGCCCCTTGCGACAGCTTGTTGGCATCGACCTTGACGGGTTTGACCTCCACCACAAACTGGTTATCCGTCTGATAGGCACTGTGCACCCACAACCCTTGGGGCTCGATGAGCATACGCACCCGGTCCCCTGATTGCGTGGTGGTGATACTTTTAACGGGCGTGCCAAAGTCGGTCACGTCCAGACGACGTCGCAGGCCCTCGGGCAGGGACGTTTTCATGAACTCAACCAACAACGACTGTCCCTGTTGACGGATGTCAACACCCACCTGGTTGTTGGGCAAGGACACAACCACCCGGCCTGCTCCTTCGTCCCCGCGCCTGAAGTCAAGGTCGCGCAGCGGTAACACGTCGCGGCTCTGAGCCTCGGCAAACTGTTGCACAGCTGCCGCCGGACCGGCGCCCGCCAGCGCGTCCAGCACCACCAACAAGGTCTTACCCTGCCATTGGGTTGTGTAGGTGGTCGATTGCTTGAGGTTCATCACCACCCGGGTGCGGTCACCCGCCTGTACCACACTGATGGAATTCAGGTTGCCCTGGTTCACCGCGATGGTGGCGCGTCCGATGGCACTGACCACGTTGGGAAAATCAAGTGCAATACGGGCTGGTGACTGGATTGAAAAAGCCGCAGGCAAGGCACTGAGTGCTTCACTCAAATCAATCCTGACCACTTCAACGCCACTTTGCAAGGCCCCAGATACCGACTCAATAGCCACTTGCGCATGCGCCCAGCCCGTCATCAGCACCAGGCATAAACCCAATCCAAGCCGATGCCACCAGCGCACGACCCGACCCACATGGCAATTTTTCATTTAGACCTCTCTTGCAACAGCAAATTGGCGGGGCGCTCAATCCACTCACCAGCAGCATCCTGCACAATTTCACGCAGGGTGACTTCGTTTTCAATAATCTTGACCACACGCCCGTAGTTCTGTCCCAGATAGTCACCTGGGCGCACCTGGTACAGCAGTGGCCCCACTTTCACCAAGGCCACCGGTTGTTTGTCACGCACCATGCTGCCCACCAAGGTCATGCTGTCGAGCGGAAATTCCTCCAGGGGCTGCTTGCGTCGGGTCAACTCGGGGGAAATCAAGCCGCCATTGGAAGCGGCTTGACTCGCTTCTTTGCCGAGCGCCTGCGTCAGTTTTTGCTTGCTGAACGGCTCAAGTTCGCCGGCCAGCGTGTAATTTTCCGGTTTGAATTGCTTGGGTTCTGCAATGGGCTTGACCTTGGGTTGCGACTGGGCTCGCTGCGCAGTCATCCACTGGTTCAATTCATCAGTGGAAGATGATCCACAACCCAGCAAGCCCACGGCAAGCCACAACACAACAGCAGCTCTAAACAACATCATCATGCTTTGCCAGGTTTGGACGGGGGTTTTGCTTTGCGCTGCGCATTGATTTCGTTGCCATCAAGGTAACGGAACGTTTTGGCGGTTGCATCCATGGTCATTACCCCCTCCTTGGCCGTACCGATGACCATGTTGTTGAGCGTGACAATACGCGACAAATTGGCAATGTCGGCAGCAAAAGCGCCGATGTCGTGGTAACGACCCGTAACACGCAAGGCAATGGGCAGCTCGGCATAATAGTCATTCACCACCACCTGACCAGGCCGAAACAACTCAAACTGCAAACTGCGCCCCAAACCCGATTGGTTGATGTCGGACAGCAGGGCGTCCATTTCAGCCTTGCTGGGCAGTTGCTTCTCAAGCTGGGTCACATACTGCTGCACTTGTTCACGTTGCTTTTTCAGTGACTCCAGATTCACGGCCTTGGCCAGCTTGATCTTGTACTCTTCGCGCAATTTAAGCTCGCTCGCTTGCGCCTGCGTGAGCTCAGCATCGGTATTGCTCAACCAGAGAAACCACAAAGCCACCACACAGGCAACCGCCAAACCGACAAATACCGCAAAACGGGGTAATAACGGCCAGCTTGACGGGTCTTTGCTGTCCAGATGCCGGAACTGCGCAAACACCTTGTCAAACTGTTCCTTTACATTGATGTTGAGACTTAAATTTTTTGCCATCTTGCTCACCTTTACCGAGCCACCGCAGAAACTGCGGGTGCGGAAGATTTTGGAGCCGATGCCGCTTTAGCAGGCTTGACTTTGGCCTCATTGGCGCGAACCAGTTTGACCCTGATGTTGAAGTTGGCCACACGACGCGTGTCGCGCGGCGTCAAGCTCACGCTGCCCGCCACAATTTCAACCAACTCGGGGCTGGCAAACCACGATGAATTATTGCCAAGATTGCGCAATAACTCGGACACCCGTTCATTGGACTGGGCAACGCCTTGCAAGGCCACATTTTGGCCTTCCTGCCGCAAAGAATTGATGTAAATGCCTTCAGGCAGTTGCTGCACCACTTCAGTCAAAAGGTGAACCGGCATGTTGCGATCTGCCTGCAAATTCTCAACTGCTTGCTGACGTGCCAACAGGGCGGCAATTTCGGCCTCCAAACCAGAAATATCCTTGATCTGTGCGTCAAACTTGCCAATCTCGGCCTGCAGCGTCTGATTTCTATCTTGTTGGGCGGAGATTTGTGCCTGGTACCATAAAAACACCAGCACAGCAACCACGCCCCCCACCAAAGCAGACACCCCCAAACCGACATTGAACAGTTCTTTGCGACGTTTTCGGGCCAATGCCCGATGCGGAAGCAGATTGATAAGGATCACTGCAAAAACCTCCGCAAAGCCAAGCCACAGGCAGTCAGATAGGCAGGCGCATCAGGCACTATTTTTTTCTGCCCCAAAGCCTCGGCCAAGCGCATCCCCTCAAACGGATTGGCAACCACACAGGGAAAGCCGGATTGCCGGGTCACCATGGCCGTCAGGCCAGGCAAACCCGCGGAGCCGCCCGCCAACATCACCAGATCGACCTTGTTATGCGTGGTGCTGGTAAAAAAGAATTGCAGTGCGCGGCCGATTTCCTGCACCAGACTTTCAACGAAAGGCTGCAACACAGCCACTGCATAGTCATCAGGCAGGTCACCACTGCGCTTTTTGGTCTCAGCTTCTTCAGGCGAAAAACCATACTGGCGAACAATCAATTGGGTCAACTGGGCACCGCCAAACGCCTGGTCACGGTCATACAAAACCTCATCCTGGCGCAGCACCTGCATGCTGGTGGTTTGCGAGCCTACCTCGAACAAAGCCACGATGCTGCTATTGGCGTCATCCTGCAAATTCGCAACCAGGCGACTGGTTGCGAGGCGCGACGCGTAAGACTCCACATCCAGAATGGCGGGCTTGAGTCCGACGGCTTCGGCCAAGCCTTGCATGTCCTGAACTTTTTCGCGGCGCGTCGCAGCAATCAACACATCAAGGTCACCATTACCGCTGGCGCTGGGACCCAAAATGCAAAAGTCAAGACTGACTTCATCCAGCGGAAAAGGGATGTATTGATTGGCTTCTGACTCGACCTGCATTTCAAGTTCCTGGTCGGTCATGCCGCCCGGCAACACGATTTTTTTGGTGATGACGGCCGAGGGCGGCAAAGCCATCGCCACAGATTTGGTCTTGGTTCCGCTCTTTTTGACGACGCGGCGCACCGCGTCGGCCACTTCATCAAACTTCTCAATGTTGCCGTCATTGATCCAGCCCTGCTCAAGCGGTACCAGCGCATAGCTTTCCAGTATCAGATTGCCGTCCTTGTCTTGCCCCAATTCAACAAGCTTGACACTTGAAGCGCTGACATCCAGGCCCAACATTGGAGCAAGTTGACGGTTAAACAATGATTTCAATGAAATCAACACAATCCCCTAAACAAGATAGAAAATCCCAACAACAATAAAAACCCAAGTCAATGCTATCAGCAAGGTCACGCTGTCGCAAAAAAATCCATTGATTGCCAAAATTGAACGTTGCTGAATATAGACGCTAAAGCCAGATAAAACAGCGCTTTCGATAGCAAATTTTGCAGATATGGCGGCTGTCGCAGCTGGACTTCACAATTGCGGCGTCCGTCAGCGTTTGGCATCCTTTATGATTTTTATAATCCACGCGTCCCATCACCCGCTTATTTATGTCCGCCAATTCATCATCCACCCCACCCGGTTCGGCCTCAGGCACCGATCAATCCAAACGACCGCCAGGGCACTGGGCCATCAGACTGGGCGCCTGGGCGACTGGATTGGTTGTGGCAAGTGGCGCAACCCTGGTCCTGTTGCTGGGCATCGCCCTGGCGGTCGCCTACCCTAACCTGCCTGATATCTCCGACTTGTCTGACTATCGCCCCAAGTTACCCTTGCGGGTTTTTTCTTCAGAAGGTCAGCTGATTGGCGAGTTTGGCGAAGAGCGGCGCCATCTCACGCCCGTCCGGGACATCCCGAAAGTCATGATCGACGCCGTATTGGCCATTGAAGATGCCCGCTTTTATGAACATGGCGGGGTCGACTACAAAGGGATTTTGCGCGCCGCGCTAGCCAACCTGGGACGCATCAAAAGCCAGGGCGCATCCACCATCACCATGCAGGTGGCGCGCAATGTGTACCTAACGTCCGAAAAAACCTACACCCGAAAAATTTACGAAATCTTGCTCACGCTGAAACTTGAACATTTGCTCAGTAAAGACCAGATTCTTGAAATTTACATGAACCAGATTTTTCTGGGTAACCGGGCTTATGGATTTGCGGCAGCAGCAGAGGCCTATTTTGGCAAGTCCTTGCAAGACGTTTCCATTGCCGAGGCAGCCATGCTGGCGGGCCTGCCCAAAGCGCCCTCGGCCTACAACCCCATCAACAACCCAAAACGCGCCAGATCGCGACAGCTCTACATCATTGAACGAATGTTGGTGAACGGGTTCATCACCCAGGAGCAGGCACAGGCCGCCAAGCTTGAGCCCCTCAAGGTAAAAACCGGCTCCAACAACACCAGTGTCCATGCCGAGTATGTGGCCGAAACCGTGCGTCAGCTGATGTTTGCGCAATATGGCGACTCCACCTACACCCGTGGCCTCAATGTTTACACCACACTCGACGCAATACAGCAAGACACCGCTTACAAAGCCTTGCGCCACGGCATCATGAACTATGAGCGGCGGCAGGTGTACCGCGGACCTGAAAAATTTGTCAGCCTGCCCGGTGAACAACAAGCCATGGACGACGTCATCGACGACGTGTTGCAGGAACACCCGGACAATGGCGACGTGATGTCGGCTGTGGTGCTGGAGGCCTCGCCCAAAAAGATTCAGGCACTGCGGCAAAACAGTGAAATCATCGAGATCACAGGCGACGGGCTCAGGCCAGCCCAGTCCGGCCTGTCTGACAAGGCCGCTGCCAACATCAAGATTCGCAGAGGCGCTGTCATCCGGGTGGTACAGACCCCCAAAAAGACCTGGGAAATCACCCAGTTGCCCGAAGTGGAAGGGGCCTTTGTGGCCCTTGATCCCCGCAGTGGTGCCATCAAGGCGCTGGTGGGTGGTTTTGATTTTGAAAAAAACAAGTTCAACCACGTCACCCAAGCCTGGCGCCAGCCGGGTTCGAGCTTCAAACCGTTTATTTACTCAGCGGCACTAGAACACGGCGTGACACCGGCCACCATCATCAATGACAGCCCCTTGTTTTTTGATGCCGGCGTCACGGGCGGGCAACCCTGGGAGCCCAAAAATTACGATGGCAAGTTTGAAGGCCCCATGACCATGCGCCGCGGCTTGGCCAAATCGAAAAATATGGTCTCGATCCGGATTCTGCAAACGGTAGGGGCACAAAACGCACAGGACTGGGCGACCCGCTTTGGTTTTGATGCCGACAAGCACCCCGCTTACCTGACCATGGCGCTGGGTGCCGGCTCGGTCACACCGATGCAAATGGCTGGCGCTTACTCGGTCTTTGCCAACGGCGGCTACCGTATCAACCCCTGGCTGATCAGCCGCGTGACGGATCAAAAAGGCAACCTGCTCACGCAAACCCAAACACCCGCGCCAGACGAATCCATGCGCACCATCGACGCACGCAACGCTTTTGTCATGAACAGTTTGCTGCAAGAAGTCACGCGCACAGGCACGGCAGCGTCGGCACAAGCCACACTCAAGCGCCCGGACTTGTACGGAAAAACCGGCACCACCAATGACTCCTTGGACGCCTGGTTTGCAGGCTTTCAGCCGACACTGGCGGCCATCACCTGGATCGGTTATGACACCCCCAGAAAACTCGGCGCGCGCGAGACCGGTGGCGGCTTGAGCCTGCCAGTCTGGATCGAGTTCATGACGCAGGCATTGACCCATGTCCCTGTGATGGAACTCGCCGTGCCCGAAGGGGTGGTCAACGTTGGCGGAGAATGGTTTTACGATGAGTACGCCGGGGGAGCGGGCGTGTCAGATTTGGGTCTGGACAACGGGTCTGATCCGGCCCAACCGCTGGTCATCCCCTTGCCAGAGGCAGACGAAAAGAAGAGAATTCTCGACTTGTTCAGGTAAGCAGGGCGTCACGTCATGACAAAAACGTCAGCGACTGGCCCGTCTGCGCACTGGCGTGCTGTGACAAGGATGCAAAAAACTCACCCTGGCCTTTGGTATCCATCCATTGCGCACCATCAAACTGGTAGTGAAAACCACCGCCCTTGGTCGCCAACCAAATTTCATGTAATGGTTTTTGCAGGTTAATGACCATCTGGCTGCGGTTGGCAAACACCAAGGTGATCATGCCACCGGTGCGCTGGTTGTCGATGTCAACGTCGCCGTCATCGTTGATGCGGTCGCAACTGGCCTCTACCGATTTGAGCACCCGCTCCGCGCAATCCATAAATTCTGAGTCAGTCATTACAATTTCACCATGCTGTTGATCCCTCAAATTCTAGTGCGCTCCTTTGTCCTTGGTGCCAGTGCGGTTCTAATGGCTTGTGGCCAACAGGGTCCGCTTTACTTGCCCGACACCGGCGCCGCCCCGCGCGCCACCCTGCCGCAATCCTTGTTACCCGCCAACGGATCATCTCCAAAAAACACCTCTGGCGACCCGGTTTTGCCGGCAACGCCGCCAGCTACCAACACCACTTCTGCGCCCTGATACACATGCACGCCCCCCACTTACCCGGTCAACCGCATATTGCTTACCATGATGGTGAACTCTTTGTCGAAGAAGCCAATTTAAGCGCTTTGGCGCAACAGCACGGAACGCCTTTGTTTGTTTACTCCAAAGCATCCATGCTCGCCGCCTTAGCCGCTTACCAACGTGGTTTTGCAGGCCGCCAAGTGCAGATATGCTACGCCATGAAGGCTAACTCAAGCCTCGCCATCATTGCGCTATTTGCCCAGGCTGGTTGCGGCTTTGACGTGGTGTCCCTGGGCGAATTGACACGGGTGCTGCGTGCCGGCGGGCTGGCCAGCCGGACCATCTTTTCGGGCGTTGGCAAAACTCGGCCCGAGATGCAAGCGGCGCTGCAAGCGGGTATCGGTTGCTTTAATGTGGAAAGCGAAGCCGAGCTGGAGGTGCTCAACGAGGTCGCACTCGGCCTGGGCCTGCAGGCACCGGTGAGCATTCGCGTCAACCCCAATGTGGACCCGCAAACCCACCCCTACATCTCCACGGGCCTGAAAGGCAACAAATTTGGCATTGCGCACGAGCGTGTGGTGCAAACCTACCAACGGGCTGCGGCCTTACCCGGCCTGCGCGTCATGGGCATTGACTGTCACATTGGTTCGCAAATTACCCAGGAATCACCCTATCTGGATGCCATGGACCGCATGCTTGACCTGGTCGAGGCCATTGAAGTCGCCGGTGTACCCATCCGTCACATTGACCTGGGGGGCGGCCTGGGCATTAACTACAACGGCGAAACTCCACCCGAGGCCGATGCCTTGTGGCGCAAGCTGTTGGCCAAACTGGACGCCCGCGGTTTTGGCCAGCGGGCGCTGATGGTCGAACCCGGCCGCTCCCTGGTGGGTAATGCCGGTCTGTGTGTGACCGAGGTGCTTTATCTCAAACCGGGTGAACAAAAAAACTTTTGCATCATCGATGCCGCCATGAATGACCTGCCGCGCCCGGCCATGTACCAGGCTTTTCACCAGATCGTGCCACTCCAACCGCGCACCACCGCCCCCGACACCTGGGAAGTGGTTGGCCCGATTTGTGAAAGTGGCGACTGGATCGGCCACGACCGGCCTTTGAGCGTGGCCCAAGGTGACCTGCTCGCCGTGCTGTCTGCCGGCGCCTACTGCATGAGTATGGCCAGCAACTACAACACACGTAACCGCGCCGCCGAGGTGCTGGTGGACGGTAGCTTGGCGCACCTGATTCGCGCACGTGAAAGTTATGCCGATCAAATGCGACTGGAATATTTGATCGACTGAGCGGCTGGCGTAGCCCGGATGAAGCGAAGCGCAGTCCGGGATGGATTGGGCAGGCTTCAGCCCTTATTGTGCAGCCATCGCCAGAGTCGCCAGCCCAGCAGCGCCATCAGCACGGCAGCGTACACAGCGACCTCGGCAAAGTCGTTTTTGCCCGCACGCATCCAGAAGAAATGCAAGATCGCCAGACCGGCGACCCCATACACAGCGCGATGCAAGCGCTGCCAGTTGCGCCCGCCCAGCGCCTTGATGGCCCGATTGAACGACGTCAGCGCCAGACTGGTCAGTAACACAAAAGCAACAAAACCCACCAGGATAAATGGCCTTTTGACGATGTCCCGGGCGATGTCGCCCAGATCAAATGCCATGTCAAAACCGCTGTAGCTCAGCAAGTGCAACAGGGCATAAAAATACACAAACAAACCCAGTATGCGACGAAACCTGGCCAGCGCCGGACTGCCTGTGAGCACCCTCAGCGGCGTCACGGCCAACACCACGCACAACATACGCAAAGTCCAGTCACCCGTCGCCCGAACCAGCGCCTCAGCCGGATTGGCACCCAACTGATCAAACGCCGCCGCCCACAGCAAGTACAAAAAAGGCAGCAAAGCCAGTACAAACACCAGCGGCTTGGCATAGCTATGCCGACAATACTCGGCAAAAACACGGGCGGCGGCGGCCTGGCCTGAGCCCATCAAAAGTACTTTTTCAGGTCCATTCCGGCATACAACTGCCCCACTTGCGCTTCGTAGCCATTGAACATCAGCGTCTTGCGTTTCCTGGCAAACAAGCCGTCTTCACCAATGCGACGCTCGGTGGCCTGGCTCCAGCGTGGGTGGTCTACATCTGGATTGACATTGGAATAAAAACCGTACTCGCTGGCTGCCGCCTTGTTCCAGGCTGTGGCAGGTTGTTTGTCGGTGAAGCGGATTTTGACCAGGCTCTTGCCGCTCTTAAACCCGTATTTCCACGGCACCACCAAGCGCAGCGGGGCGCCACTTTGTTTGGGCAACACTTCACCATACATGCCAAACGCCAGCAGCGTCAGCGGGTGCATGGCCTCGTCCAGGCGTAACCCTTCCACATAAGGCCAGTCCAATACCCTGGAGCCCACGCCTGGCATGGTTTTAGGGTCGGCCAGGGTGACAAACTCCACGTATTTGGCGCCAGCCAAAGGTTCGACTTTTTTGATCAACTCAGACAGCGAATACCCCACCCACGGAATCACCATGGACCAACCCTCAACACAGCGCAAACGGTAAATACGTTCTTCCTGGGCGCTGAGTTTGAGCAAGTCCTCCAATGCGTAGCGACCCGGCTTTTTGACCAAGCCCTCAATCTCAACCGACCAGGGGCTGGTCTTGAGGGTGTGCGCGTTTTTGGCCGGATCGGCCTTGTCGGTGCCAAATTCATAAAAATTGTTGTAGCTGCTGGCATCTTTGTATTCGGTCACCTTCTCCATGATCAAGGCCCCGGCCACGTTAGAACGGGTGCGCGCCAGAGCGGCGTTTTGCCCCGGTGCCGCCCAGCTTTGCGCCAGCGCCTCGCGCGATGCCCAGGAAGCCAGCGCCACGCCAGCGGCGCCCGTGGCCATCAGGCGGATCAGGTCACGCCGCGATTGGTAGACAGCCAGTGGGGTGACGTCACTGGCAACAGGATGAACAAAGCCGTCTGCATGGGTTTTGATAAGCATGGAAATGTCCTTTGTGACTTGTTTGTGGCTTGAGGCGCCCAAGCATAGACAATTCGCCCACAATTTGCAGGCACCAGAAAAATTACACCCAGACACTTCCAGCCAAAAAAAAGACAGTCTGCGGTGAGCAAACTGTCTTTTTTTAGACTGGCAGGGTCATGGCCCCCGCGGCATTGGGCCTGGCGTTGAAATTAACGCAGCCCGGCAATGTAATCGGCAACCGCCTTGATTTCGCGGTCATTGAGCTTGGCTGCGATCTGGGTCATTTGCAAACTGTTGTTGCGAATGCCATCCCGAAAACCCGTCAGTTGGACCACAGCATAGTCGGCATGTTGGCCACTCAAACGCGGGTACTGGGCCGGAATACCGGCGCCGTTCGGGCTGTGGCAGCCGGCGCAGGCAGGAATCTGGCGATCCGGGATACCGCCACGGTAAATTTTTTCACCCAACAACACCAGGTCTTTTTCTTTTGCTGCACCCGGCGTGGCTTTTTTAGCGGCCAGCCAGTAGGCGATGTTCTTCATGTCGTCATCGCTTAACGCTGCCGCCATGCCATTCATGATGGCATTCTCACGTTTGCCCGCCTTGAATTCAGACAACTGTTTGATCAAATACTCAGGGTGTTGCTGCGCCAATTTGGGGTTGACCGGAATCAGGGAATTACCATCGGGCGCATGGCATGCTGCGCAGACCCCCGCAAAACTGGTCTCGCCTTTGGCCAAATCCGGCTTGGCAGCGACAACAGCCTCTGCAGCAACACTTGAAAAAACAGCGGTGGCCAACGCGGCAGCAATGGTAAATGTGGCAATCAGCTTCATAAGTGGACAGGTCGGTTGGTGGTGTGGGTAAACCCTGTAATTCTACAATGGCCCAACTTCACAGCGTTCACCCCATGACAAAACAACCCAGCCCAAGTGCATCCCAGTCAACGTTGCCAGCCGAGCCCACCCCTTTCACGGTGACGCCGCTGGTGGCTTTGGGCTGGCTGCACACGGCCAAATTCCTCACCACGGCACCGCAGTTGCATTTTTTGCCACCCCTGGATGTGCCTGAAATTGCCTTTGTAGGCCGCTCCAACGCCGGCAAATCCACCTGCATCAACACCCTGACGCAACAAAAGCAGCTGGCCTTTGCGTCCAAAAAACCGGGGCGAACCCAGCACATCAACCTGTTCTCGCTGGGCAAACAAGGCGTGACCGATGCGGTACTGGCTGATTTGCCGGGCTACGGTTACGCCGCCGTGCCCAAGCAGGACAAGATCCGCTGGCAACAGGTGATGGCCAACTACCTGGTGACGCGTGAAAACCTCAAAGCCATTGTGCTGATGTGTGACCCCCGCCACGGCCTGACTGAACTTGACGAAGTCTTGCTCGATGTGGTTCGGCCCAGGGTTGAAGAAGGTCTGAAATTTTTGGTGATCCTGACCAAGGCCGACAAACTGACCCGTGCCGAACAAAACAAAGCCCTGTCGATCATGAAATTGCAGGCTGGCGGCGGCGAGGTGCGTTTGTTTTCAGCCACCAAGCGCCAAGGCATTGACGAGGTCGCCACACTGTTATGGCAATGGGCGCATCCGGCGCCGACCCCAGTAACACCATCGGAAAGCGCCAACCCAACGTCTTGAGCCTTGGTCCCCTGGGCTCTGGACGACGTAACAAACGACACCGTCAGGCGTGGTGATCGGGTCATGTGACCGGGCTTTGGGGTGAAAGGCGCACGTCGACAGCCGGTCGCGTACCGCACCCGCTCGTCCGCGCGTGTTTTCACCCCAAAACCGCATGCACATGGCCCGGTCGCCGCGCCGGATTTAACCCCAAGTCCTTGCGAGGTTCAAATCGGGTGCAATTCAAAGTGTCATAACTAGCCGGTAGCCCATTTCAGGGCGTTAACAGGCGGCTTACACGCACGGCACGGCGACTGGGTCATGTGCATGCGGTTTTGGAGCGAAATCACGCGCGGAGTTGCGGAGTCGGGTGCGAGATACTTTCTGCGCGCGCCTTTCGCTCCAAAGCCCGGTCACATGACCCAATCACCATGCCTCAAGCTGGTTCGACATATCACGTTGGATCGCACTCGCTCGAACGATCACTGTTCTCGTTGTCTCCATGATCGCGGGCCGGACGGGCAACCAATTAGCCGTAAACAGCCGCCTCACCCGGCGGCCGGTCCTTGAAGCGTTTGTGCACCCAGTAGTACTGCTCCGGCACGGCATCAATATAGGTTTGCAGGCGCGTGTTCATCAGGGCGGTGTCGGCCAGCAGGTCGTCGGTCGGGTAATCTGGCCATGCCGACAGCACCTGAACCTCATAACCCTGGGCCGTCATGCGGGTCACCACCGGCACCACTTTGGCCCGACCCAGCCGGGCAAACCGCGACAAACTCGGCACGGTGGCGGCAGCCACGCCATAAAACGGCACAAACAGCGACTCATGTGGACCAAAGTTCATGTCGGGTAACAAATAAAGCGGATCGCCCTGGCGCAGACTGGCCACAATGGTTTTAACGCCGTCCGCCCGGCCAAACAAGCGGCTGGAACCAAAGCGCTGGCGCCCCCGCAGAATCCAGGCATCAGCGGTTTTATTGGCCTGGTCGGTGTAAATGGTGGTGAAGTGGCGCGGCAATTGTTGTGTCAGTGCCGTCCAGCCCGCGTCAAGTCCGACAAAATGGGGCGCAAAAATGATGATCGGATCGCTGCCCTGGAGTTCTTCAACCGCCCCCGATAGCCTCAAGCGCGCGCGCACCAGCTCGGGCGAGCCATGCCAAAGCCAGCCGCGATCCAGCCAAGCTTGCGCAAAACACACAAACACCCGGCGTGTCAAGCGACGTAATTCAGCAACCGTCAGTTTGGGAAAACACAGGCGCAAATTGATCTGCACCACGCGCCGACGCGGCGCCACCACGGCATACAGCAGCCACCCCAGCAGCCAACCCAGGGCGCGCACCCAAGTCAAAGGCAAAGGCGCAAAAACGCGCATCCAATACAAAACAATTCGGGTTCCCATGGCTGGACTGTTTTGCAGGCCCTAGGCCGAAATGCGCGCTGGTTTGTAGCGGGCATAACCCCACAAATATTGCTGCGGACACTGCAATATCAGCGTTTCCATGGCGCGGTTGATCACCGTCACCGCCTCGGGCAAGGCCGCTGGGAGCGCTTGCGCCAGCGGCCGCACATGCACGCGGTAGCCGCGGCCCAGCGGCAAACGCTCACCCCAGGCCAGCAACACCATGGCGCCTGTTTGCTGTACCAGCCGCACCGACAGCGTCATGGTGTAGGCCTCGCGACCAAAAAACGGGGCCATCACCCCCATGCCCTGCGGCGGCACCTGGTCTGGCAGCAGCCCCACCGATTCACCATTTTTTAGCGCCTTGATCAATTGTTTGACGCCTGACAAGGTAGTCGGCGCAGTTTGCAAACCCGGGCGCAGCCGTGCGGCACCCACCAGCGCCATGAGCCAGGTCTGTCGGGGGGGCCGAAACAACACCGTCATGGGTTTGCCAGCCTGCCCAAAACGCTGCGCATAGGCCTGTGCCGTGATCTCAAAACAGCCCAGATGCGGGGTCAGAAACACCACGCCACGGCCTTGCGCGAGCGCCGCCTCCACAAGCTCGGCGCCATCCCACAACACGCGCACCGGGCGTCCTAGCCACAAGCGTGGCAACTCAAGCACCAGCTTGCCGCTTTCCCCAACGGCCTTCATCCATTGGTGCCGGGTCAAACCGGCCAGACCGACATGGCTAACAAAGCGCTTGCGGTACACGGGCGACACCACGAACGCCAGCCAGCCCAACACCACACCCAGGCCGTGCAACAGCCACAAAGGCCAGACTGACAACAGTTTGAAAAGGGTGATCATGGGTGCGATAAAATAATCGGGTCGCTGAGTTATGGAACTACTTGCAGGGCGACACACAAGCGCCAACCCTCACTGGGTTGCGATTGTGCCTTGTCAAATCAAGGACACATCTGCTAAAGCGTTCGCCGAAAGCCCCAAAAGCCAAAGCAACGCGCAAGGGTTGTTAACTTTTACAAAGGGCTTTTTATTATGTCAAACGATTTTCTATTTACCTCGGAATCCGTCTCTGAAGGTCACCCCGACAAGGTGGCTGACCAGATCTCTGATGCGATTCTGGATGCAATTTTCAAACAAGACCCCAAATCACGGGTAGCCGCTGAGACCCTGTGCAACACCGGCCTGGTGCTGCTGGCGGGTGAAATCACCACCAACGCCACGGTGGACTACATCCAGATTGCGCGCGACACGCTCAAACGCATTGGCTACGACAACTCCGACTACGGCATTGACTACAAGGGCTGCGCGGTGCTGGTGGCCTACGACAAACAAAGCAACGACATCGCCCAGGGCGTGGACCACGCCAGTGACGACCACCTCAACACCGGTGCCGGCGACCAGGGCCTGATGTTTGGCTACGCCTGCAACGAAACCCCCGAGCTGATGCCCGCACCCATTTATTACGCCCACCGCCTGGTCGAGCGCCAGGCGCAATTACGCAAGGACGGCCGCCTGCCCTTTTTGCGCCCGGACGCCAAGAGCCAGGTCACCATGCGTTACGTCGACGGCAAACCCCACAGCATTGACACCGTGGTGCTGTCGAGCCAGCACAGCCCCGAGATGAGCCTGGGTAGCCGCATGACCGATGCCTTTTATGAAGCCGTGCGCGAAGAAATCATCAAACCGGTGTTGCCCAAGGAATGGCTCACCGCCGACACCAAGTACCTGATCAACCCCACCGGCCGTTTTGTGGTAGGTGGCCCGCAGGGCGACTGCGGCCTGACCGGGCGCAAGATCATTGTTGACACCTACGGCGGCGCCTGCCCGCACGGCGGCGGCGCCTTCAGCGGCAAAGACCCAACAAAAGTGGACCGCTCGGCCGCCTATGCCGCACGTTATGTGGCCAAAAACATTGTGGCCGCCGGCCTGGCACGCCAATGCCAGATCCAGGTGGCCTATGCCATTGGCGTGGCCAAACCCATGAATGTGACGGTTTATACCGAAGGCACCGGCGTGATTTCGGACGAGGACATCGCCGCGCTGGTGCACAGCCACTTTGACCTGCGCCCGCGCGGCATCATCCAGATGCTGGACCTGCTGCGCCCCATTTACGAAAAAACCGCCGCCTACGGTCACTTCGGCCGTGAAGAGCCCGAGTTCACCTGGGAAAGCACCGACAAAGCCCAGGCACTGCGCGCAGCAGCTGGCCTGTGAGCACGACAATGCGCGCATGAAGCTGCAAACACAACGCTGGATTGACCGCTGGGCAGGCCAGGCGTTGTGTGCGCTCCTGTCCCTGTGGGCACGTTTGGTCGGCCGGGATCAAGCAACAGCCATGCCGCAGGCACCGCGCCACATTCTGATCGTCCTGTTATCAGAAATGGGCAGCGTGGTGCTGGCTGGCCCCATGTTTGCAGCCTTGCGGCAACGCTACCCCAGCGCCACCCTGCATGTGCTGCAACTCAAGAAAAACCAGGAGGTCGCCAAGCTGCTCGGGCTGGCACAACCAGCCCACTTGCACGCGCTTGACGACAGCGCGGGCCTGGGGCTGCTCCAGGACATCTGGCGCGTGAGTCGGACGCTGCGCAGCCTGCCGCTGGACGCGGTAATTGACTGCGAGTTGTTTTCACGCATCAGCAGCCTGATGAGTTATTTCAGCGGCGCCCGTCTGCGCGTGGGTTTCACGCCGCACACGCAGGAAGGCCTGTACCGCGGCAGCTTCATCAACCGCGCCATTCCCTACAACCCTTACCAACACATCAGCAAGCAGTTTTTATCGCTTGTCGATGCGCTGGAGGGCGACGCCATGCCGCGCAACAAGGCCGCTCCGATCCGTGACCTGCCGGCCGACACCGGGTTGACCGTTCGGTTTGAGGCCGCCGAGTTAAGCACCTACCAACAACAACTGCAGCAGGATCACCCCACTTTGGCTGCCCGTTGCCTGGTGCTGCTCTACGCCGGCGGAGGTTTGTTGCCCGAGCGCGCCTGGCCCGCCAGCCACTACGCTGAGGTGGCCCGCAGCCTGTGTGCTGCTGGCTACGCCGTCGGCTTGATCGGTCTGCGCGACGACGCCGTTTTGGCGCGTGAGCTGTGCCAGCAGGTCGAACATACCGCCTGCGTCGACCTGACCGGCTACACCCACAGCATCCGCGAATTGCTGATGCTGTTTCACGCCGCCCGCCTGCTGATCACCAATGACGGTGGCCCCGGCCACTTTGCCACGCTTACCCCAATCAAAACCATGGTGTTTTTTGGCCCCGAAACCGGCCGTCTCTATGGCCCGCTGGGGCCGCACGCGCAGGTGCTCGAATCAGGCACCGCCTGCTCGCCTTGTCTCAGTGCCTACAACCACCGCCTGACTTTTTGCGACGGCGACAACCAATGCCTCAAACGCATTACACCGCAGACCGTGCTGCGAGATGCGCTGACCCATTTGGCGGCAACGCCTGCCACACTGTGAGCCAACCCCGTCTGGCCGCGCGGGCGTCTGCCTTGTTTTTTAGCCTGCTCCAGTGGCTCATGGGCATGCGCTACGTCAAGTTTGGCCTGGTGGGCGCCAGCGGCACGGTGGTCAACATGGCCGTGCTGTACCTGGCGCAAGAACACTTGTTTGCGGCCATTGCAAATCCTCGCCAGCGCTTGTATGCCTCGCTGGCCCTGGCCATTGCGGTAGCCACCGTGAACAATTTCAGCTGGAATCGGCTCTGGACCTGGGCTGACCGCGTGCAGGCGGCGCACGCCCACCACCAGCGGCAAGAACACACCCGGCTGGCCGTGCTCGCCGGTCAGTTAGGTCGCTACACACTGGCCTCCTGGCTGGGCATTGCCCTGCAATATGGCCTGACCCTTTGGCTGGCGCATTCATTGCATTACCTGCTGGCCAACGTGATCGCCATCGTGGTCGCCAGCGTGAGCAATTTTTTGGCCAACGACCGCTGGACCTTTGGTCACCGTCAATCCAAATAACCATGCCCGCCCTCTCTGTCAACACCCTCACCCCTCCGTTCTGGACCCGAACGACCCTGGCCTGGCTGGCCTTGCTGGTGGTGGCGGTGCTGGTTTATGTGTTGGGTCTGGACGGGCAATATGTCCCCACCAATGGCGACGAACTGGTCTATACCCATATCGCCCGCCTGACGGCCGCCAGTGGCCACTGGTTACCGCTGGTGTCTGAGCTGGACCACATGCGCAACACCAAGCCACCGCTGCTGTTCTGGCAAGCCATGGTGGCTGGCGACTGGGGCCAGCACTGGCGTATGGCGGCACTGCGCGCCCCCAGCGTGATCTACACCCTGCTCACCGCCCTGGCCGTGGGCTGGACCCTGCAACTGATCACCCGTGATGTACGTCGTGCCCTGCTGGGGGCCTGCATTTACCTGGCTTTTTTCTGCACCTTCCGGTTTGGCCGCACTTTTCTCACCAGTGCCCCCGAAACATTCTGGCTGAGCCTGCCAGTTTTCATGCTGCTCTGGTGGTCGTTGACGCATCACCCGGCCACGGCGCGGCCAGCTGCTGTGACACACAGCGGCAGTCAGCCCACTGCTTTGGGTTGGCTGGCCCACGCCGGCTTTGGCCTCGCCATGGGCCTCGGCCTGGCCTACAAATCGTTCGCCCTGGTGGTTCCGGCAGCCGCCACACTGTGGTGCGCGCAGCTCGTGATGCTGCCGCGTTGGCGCTGGACTGACGCGCTTGCGATCAGCCTCAAGGTGGGTGCCAGCGCCGTCCTCGCCGTGGCTATTTTCAGCCTCTGGTTTGTGCTGGACCCGGACCCCCTCGCCGTCTGGCAGGAGTTTGTGGTGGGAGAGAACGCCGGCAAGATGAGCAACAGCGCCGGCTACTGGCAAACAGCGCTCTTTGGTGGTGGCTTCAGCATTTGGGCGCAATTGCTGGGCTACGCCCAAAACGCCGGGCTGCTGGTTTTTGTGGTTCTGGGTCTGATGCTGCTGGGCTTGCAGCGCCTGTGGCAACTCAAGCGCCAGCCCTTGGGCGCGCAGCCCGTTGACCTGTGGCTCGTGCTGATCTGGCTGGGCGTCTGGTTGCTGGTATTCACCCTGCCGAGCCAGCGCTCGGCGCGTTACCTGATTCCGGCCATGCCCGCACTGGCGATTGTGTTGGCACTGTTTTGGCAGCGTATTGGGCGCGGCTGGTTCATGCCGTCGCTGCTGCTGTGCTGCCTCTTCATCGGCTATCTGGGGCGTATTGCCTGGGCCGAACACGCGCTGGGCATTGGCAGCAGCCTGGAGCTGGGCTTGACCCTGGCGGCGGTTGGCGTGGGACTGGCGCTGGTGCTGGCAGGCTTTGTCAAGTCGGGGTGGACACGCGCTTGCACCTTGGCCGCCACGCTGGCCGTCTTTGCCGTGTTCGGCCTGACCACACAGCCGCTGAACGGACCGGCCGGCCTTTACGACAAACAACTCACGCAAAGCCTGACTGGCCAACACCTTGCCGTACCCAGCAGCTTTAACGGCCAGTTTGAGCGCTTTGAATTTTTGTTGCCCGGCAATCGTTTTACGCCGTATGACGGCGATGCGCGCAACGCCCTGCCGGCCGCCGACAACAAACTCGAATTACAGCGCCTGCTGGCTACCCACGATGCGGTGGTCTGGCTGCAAACCCGTGACGAAGCCGAGCACCCGCTGTGTGCACCCGAATGCCGCGTGCTTGGCAGCCGCTGGGAAGTCAAGGGCCGGCATCAGGGCGGCGAGATCACCTTGGCCAACCTGTGGTATCCGCAGCAATGGCTTTTCAGGCGCGAGTGGCTGGTGACGCGCGCCACCAACCCGGCACACGCCGCAGCAACGCCAGCAAACCAGACGCCTGCAAAATAAGCCACAACCAGGGGTCAAGCAAGGCGTCCCACAGGTTGCCACTGGGCAAACGGGTCAGGGTGAAAACCAGCAAAACCGCAGCAAAAGACAGTGTGAGCCGCTGACCGGCCAGGCCGGCGCCGTCCAAAACCCATAACAGCAGGGCCAGCGCACAGGCCAGCGCCAGAGCGCCCGAGCCAAAGCCCCAGGCATACACCGACACCGGCCACCAGGCCAGCATGTCACCCAACAACAGCCAGCCAAAAAGAATACCAGCACTCGCCAGCACAATGCCGGGCCAGGACAAAGCGCGCGACACCGGCCCCGCCACCGGCTTGGGTGACTTTGAGCGCCAAGCCCAGACCAGGCACAGCGCCACACCCATCAAGCTGGGCGACTGAAACGCCAACCCCAGCCAGTAGCTGGGTGAGGCCGGGCCGGGCCACAAGCACCAGGCGGCAACGGCAGCCGCCGCCCCAGCCCGCCACGCTGGCCTGAACCGACTTGCCAACACAAAAGTGAACGCGCCCAGCACCAGTGCCCAGGCCGCCTGCAATGCCCAACGCTGCAGCACCACGTCAGGCAGCCAGGGTGCCTGCGGCGCCGTAAACCATGCTTGCAAAAAACTCATATTCGACTATTCGGGTTGGGTGCCAAAACGCTGCCAGGCAATCCGCTGGCGCTGGTCGGTGTAACTGACCCAAAGGCTGTCGTCAGCCCAAACCATGGCAGGGTAGGAATATTCGTCGGTGCCAGCGCCCTGCGCCAACGGCTGCAGGCTTGACCAGTGCAAGCCATCCGAAGACTGGCTCAAGTCGAGCAGATTGCGCGAATGCGCCGACGTATTGTGCGCCAGCACCATACGCCCGGGTGCGAGCCCAAGCCCGGCCACCGAAGCGTCCGGATTAACCAGAGGCAGGTCTGGCAAGTCCTGCCAATGCTGGCCACCATCCAGGGTTTGCACCAGCCCCACTCGGCCCTCGGCGCGCTGGTCTCGCAACAAGGCAAGCCAGTGGCTCTCGTCCTGCACCACCAGCGTTGGTTGCAGCAAATGGGTACGCCGGGACATCCGGACCATGCCTGAGAACACGCCACTGGCGTCAAAGCGCAAGGCCACCGGGTACTTGATGCCCAATTCAAAATGCACGGGCAAGACCATGCCGCCATCCTGCAGCGGCATGGGCGCTGTGCGGACCAGAAAGCTGGTGTTCCAGAACCACGACAAAGGCAACACACGCTCGGGCTCAAAACTGAGTTCACTCAAAAGAGACCCATTTGAAGTTTGTCTCAAATGAACAATCCGGCTGGCGGCCCAGCCCCCCAAACCCGTAGCCACCACAAACAAATGCAAGCGTTGCCTGGCGTCAAGCCAGGCCACCGGGTTGCCCAGCCGCCGGACGCCAAAACCCAAAGCCCGACCCAGCGCTTGTCGATCCACCACAAAACGTGCCGCCACCCAGGATTTGCTGTGCCGGTCAAACGCCGAGGCGGCAATGCCAATATCCGGCGCGCTCTCCTTGGCGCCTGCAAACCAAAAGGCCATCAGCGCATAGGGCGAATCAAGCGGCATGGCGACCAGACTGCTGGCATGGGCGGCCGGCGTGTTGGCGGGCATGGGAATATGCCCCCTGGACTGGAATACCAGGGGCTGATGTGTGACACCAGACGATGTCCAGACCGCCCGGGCCGGGCCCGTGGCAGGACGACAGTAGGCATCCCAGGCCATGACACATAGCAACAACAGAAACGAAAAAACCAGCCGCATGAACAGGACACGCCGTGGCATGGCATTCTTTGACAGGAACAACACAACCTTCCTCAAGATGACCCTTTGGCCGACATTCACGTCAACGCGCCGCATCCTGGCGTGCCAGGTGAAACTGGTGGATGGTGATTTTTTTCACCTCAGCCTGGCTGGTTTCAATGTGGGCGCGCAGCAGCATAACCGCCTGGTCGCTGCGCTTGGCGCGAATGGCGTTGAGAATTTTGCCATGCTCATCGTAGGTGGCGTCAATACGCGCCTGCTGGGTAAAGTCCAGACGGCGGATGATACGAATATGCTCGGTGACCTCGCGGTGTACCCGGGCCATTTCAGGGTTGCCCGCCGCGACCACCAGCGCACAGTGAAAGTCCTCGTCCCACTGGCTGACCTGCAGGGTGTCTGTGCTTCTTTGCTCGGGCGGCACCAGCCACAAATCCGTCAGTGCATCAAACAGTGCACGATTAACCGGATTGGGGCTGCGCAAACCCTCCTCACACAGACGAAGGGCCGCCGTGGTTTCCAACACCATGCGCAAGTCGTACAGTTGCTCGAATTTTGCAAAGTCAAACGGCAACACGCGCCAGCCGCTGCGAAACGACACCTCCACATAACCTTCCTGTTGCAGCCGGGTCAGCGCCTGGCGCACCGGCGTGCGCGAAACCTTGAGTTGCTCCGTGACGGAGTTCTCGGTAAAACGGTCACCAGGAACCAGTTTGAAATCGGCAATGTCACGCTTGAGCGCTTCGTAAACTTCTTCAGCGCGGGATCGGCGCAGCACCGTTTTCTCCAAAGAACTGTGCTGTGGGACGGGCGGCGTGGAGTTAGGCTTCGCGGTTTGCATTGGGGAAGACTTTACCAGCGTTCCCGAGGCACGTTAACGCGCCAAGGCCGCCAGCAACAGCGCGCTGGGCGCCGTCCAGCCCACAATGCCGCCCTGCGCATGGGTCATCTCCAGGGTGGCGGCCTTGAACCGGGGAAAGTAGCTCTCAGTGCAGTCTGTGAGCAGCAGGCTGTCATAACCCCGGTCATTGGCCTCGCGCATGGAGGTTTGCACACAAACCTCGGTCGTCACCCCCATGAAAACAAGATGGGTGATGTTGGCCTGACCCAGCAGCGTGTGCAGTGGCGTGGCGTAAAAAGCGCCTTTGCCGGGCTTGTCGATCACGATTTCGCCGGGACGTGGCGCCAGCTCGGTAATGATCTGGTTGCCGGGTTCACCCGCCACCAGAATCCGCCCCATGGGGCCGACATCGCCAATACGCAAACTGGGGTTTCCTCGGTTGCGCTTGGCCGGCGGGCAGTCGGACAGGTCAGCGTGGTGCGCCTCACGTGTGTGCACCACCAGACCGCCCGCATGACGCCACCCCGCCAGCACCGCCTGGCAGGTGGGCACAATCGCCGAGAGCAGCGAGACATCGTTGCCCAGGGTCTCACCAAAACCGCCGGGTTCGATGAAATCGCGCTGCATGTCAATGATGACCAAGGCCGTGCTGGCCAAGTCGCAGCTAAAGTCAAACGGCTGGGCTGCCAGCGTCAAGGGGCGACTGGCCGGGATGTGCGCTGGGGTGGACGGGGTCATGCGGCGGCTCTTTCTTGCTGTGGGTTAACGGGATGGTGGGTGCCACCACCCATGTGGGCGCCCAGCACCTTGCGATCGGCCCCGGCGGCGTTGACCTCGAACACAATGCGGCCTTCGCTCATCACGACAATGCGGTCGCACAGCGCCAGCAACTCATCCAGGTCTTCGCTGATCAGCAGCACACCGGCACCCTGGGCGCGCACCTTGCGCAAGCGGCTGTGGATTTCATCCACCGCGGCAAAGTCGAGACCGAACACCGGATTGGCTGCAATCAGCACATTGATGTCGCCGGCCAGTTCGCGGGCCAGCACGGCGCGCTGTACGTTACCTCCCGAGAGGCTGGCAATCGGCGCACTTTCACCCTGGGTCTTGATGCCGTATTCGGCAATCCAGGCACGCGCCCGGGCGCGCCAGGCGCCAAAACGCAGCACACCGCCACGGGTGTTGGGTGCCTGGTCAAAATCGCGCAGCGCCATGTTCTCGGCCACGCTGAGCGCACCCACACAGGCGTTGTGCAAGGGCTCTTCGGGCAGGCTGCGCACTTTCAGACGGTGGTTGTCCACACGGGTGGCCCGGTAGGACTCACCCATCACGCTGACCTGCCCCGTCAGCCGCGGGCGCTGTCCAACCAGCGCCTCCACCAGTTCACGCTGGCCGTTGCCCGAGACCCCGGCCACGCCCAAAATTTCACCGCAGCGCACTGTCAGGTCGACGCCATGCAGGGCCACGGTACCGCGGTCGCCAAGGGCACTCAAGCCCCTGACCTGCAGCGCCGGGACGGCGGCGCTTGGGCTCACCGTGTCCCGCGCCCTGGCGGCTGGTGCTGGCTGCCCTTCTTGCGGCAGTCCGGTACTGGCGGCCGACTCGCCCATCATGGCCTGCGCCAGCAGCGCGGGGGTGGTGTCAGCCACGCGACCATGGTGCACGGCCCGACCCCGACGCAGCACCGTCACGGCATCGGCATAGGCCATGACCTCGCGGAACTTGTGTGTAATGATGATCACGGTGCACTGGCCACTACGCGCAAAAGCACGCACATGGCCCAGCACCTCATCGGCCTCCTGCGGCGTCAGTACCGAGGTCGGCTCGTCCAGGATCAGCAGGCGTGGTTTCAGGTAAAGCTGCTTGAGCAGCTCCAGCTTCTGTTTTTCACCGGCAGCCAGTTCAGACGGGCAGGCGTCAAGGTCGAGCTGAAACGGGGTGGTGGCCAGAAATGCGGTGAGCTCGGCGCGCTTGTCTTTCCAGTCAATCAGCAGCGGCACCCTGTCAGCGGCCAGCAGCAGGTTTTCGGCTACCGTCATGCCGGGCGCCAGGGTGAAGTGCTGGTAGACCATGCCAATGCCTAAAGCGCGAGCCACCACCGGGTTGGCAATGTCCTGCTCACGCGCGTCAATCAGGATGCTGCCTTCTTCGGCCTGCTGAAAACCCGCCACACACTTGACCAGCGTGCTTTTCCCGGCGCCGTTCTCTCCCAGCAGCGCATGCACGGTGCCGGGTTCCACCTTCATGCTGACCTGGTCCATGGCCGTGAAACTGCCAAAACGTTTGCTCAGTTGGTAGATTTCCAGCGCCAACGCACCGGTCGCGGACTTAGGCTGCGGGATCAGGTCATGGCTCATACACTCGTCGCGTTCGTCAGCGCCTGCAAGACGGCCTGGGAGGTGGCGTGCGCGCCAAAGACGCCGCCCTGCATGGTGACCATCTTGAGCGCCGCCAGATGGTTGCCGTGGTCGGTGGCGGCCGTGCAATCGGACAGCAGCAGGCACTCGAAGCCCCGATCATTGGCATCGCGCATGGTGGTGTGCACACACACGTCGGTGGTGATGCCGGCCAGCATGAGGTTGCTGATGCCCCGGGTGCGCAGGACCAGCTCAAGGTCGGTCGCGTAAAACGAGCCCTTGCCGGGCTTGTCAATGACCACCTCGCCGGGCAGCGGGGCGAGTTCGGGAATGATGTCCCAACCCGGCTCACCACGCACCAGGATGCGCCCGCAGGGACCGGCGTCACCGATACCCACGCCGTCGTTGCCAATCTGGCGCGAGCGCCAGCGTTTGTTGGCAGGCAGGTCTGACAAGTCGGGCCGATGGCCTTCGCGGGTGTGTATCACGGGGTAGCCCGCCAAGCGCAAGGCTGCCATCAGCACTTTGAGCGGTTCAATCGGCGCGCGCGTCAGCGTGATGTCGTAACCCATCTTGTCGACATAACCACCTGCGCCACAGAAGTCAGTCTGCATGTCAATGACGATGAGCGCCGTGTTGTCGGGACGCAGGTCACCATTAAAAGGCCAGGCGTAGGGATTGGCGACAATAAAGCGCGTCATTCGGGCGCCCCGGTTATGGCCGGTGCTGCCACCGTGCCGGGCACCAGCGGATGCGCCTCGGGGCCTTGGTAACTGCGCGTCGGGGCATCAAAGCCGCAGGGCGTGCCGTCGGTCACTTCCACCTTCCAGGGCAACTGGTAGCGCCCGGCCGCCATGTCGAGCATGTAGCTATAGGGGCAATCCTGCGCGCCGCCCTGCACCGCCACATAACCTCGGTGGTACAGCTGGTAGATGTTGTTTTCCACGCCCCAACCTGTGCGAGCCTCGCGCACCAGGTCGGGCCGCAGCTCGGCGGTGATGATCTCATCGGCCCGGCCGCCACCTTGCACCAGCACCGTGCCATCAAAGTTGCAGAACATGCCCTCGCCCATGGAATCAAAGCTGCCGTCGCTGCCGCACATACACACGTTGGCGGTGATGGCCAGGTTGGTGAACGCATTGGCCTGGTTGGTGATCTGCCAGGCATGGCGAATCGGTGCGGTGTAGCCAGCAGTGCGGATGATGATTTCCGCACCTTTATAAGCCGCTTCGCGTGCCATTTCCGGGAACATGCCATCGTGGCAAATGATCAGCGACAGGGTGCAACCGTTGGGACCTTCACACACCGGCACGCCCAGGTTGCCCGGCTCCCAGGGTTCCACCGGCACCCAGGGGTGAAGTTTGCGGTAATACAGGCGGATGCTGCCGGTGTCGTCGATGATGAGCCCGCTGTTGTAGGGGTTGCCATTCGGGTTGAACTCCATGATGGAGAAGCAGCCCCAGATATGGTTGTCGATGCAGGCCTGCCTGAAAGCAGCCACTTCCGGGCCATCGAGCGAGCACATGATGTCCGGGTGGGTGTCCATGCTCAGACCATGGAGCGCATACTCGGGAAACACCACCAGATCCATGGTGCCGAGGTTGCGACGCGCCTTGGCCACCAGCGCACAGATGCGCTGCGTCTGTGCCGCCAGGTCAGCCGGTGTTTTGACCACCGGCAATTGCAGTTGCACCAGCCCCATCACCACGCCGTGTTTTGATTTGTTCAGTCCACCCAATCCGCTCATGACATGTTTCCTTTAACCTTGATTTAACGCGCAGAAGACAACTCGCCCGGGCTGCCCTGGGCCACACTGCCGGGCTTGCAGGTCAGCACCAGAATCACCAGGGTGAGCACATAGGGCACCGTGTTGAACAGGTGGTAGCCCCAGCCAATACCGGCCGATTGCAGTGCCGGCCCAATCGCCCCGGCGCCGCCAAAAAGTGCTGCCGCACCAATGCAGCGCCCGGGGCTCCAGCGAGCAAAAATCACCAGCGCCACGGCAATCAGACCCTGGCCACTGGAGATGCCTTCGTTCCAGCTGCCCGGGTAAAACAGGGTCAGCGAGGCCCCGCCCAGACCAGCCACCATGCCGCCCAGGGTGGTGGCGATCACACGAATGGTCGCCACCGAGTACCCCAGGGCACGCGCCGCGTGCGCGGAGTCACCGGCCATACGCAGCAACAGGCCATAACGCGTGTGTTTAAAGGCCCAGCCCATCACCAGCGCCAACAGCAAGCCCAGTGGCAGCAGCATGTTGACCTGCAAGGCCGAGCGCACCGCCGACGAGTCACTCCATAACCCCAACGCAATCGCGGGAATTTGCGGCGCCTGCGGCTGAATCAGCGGTTTGCCCAAGTAAAAAGCCAGTCCGGTTCCCAACATCATCAGGGCGATACCCGTGGCCACGTCATTCACCCCCTTGAGCGAGCACAAGGCGCCGTGCAACGCAGCCAGCAGGCCACCGGCCAGCGCCCCGGCCAGCACACCCACCCAGGGCGAACCACTCAGGTAAGCGCCCCCAAACGCGGCCATGGCCGACAGCACCAGCACACCTTCCAGACCCAGGTTGATGCGGCCGGACTTTTCGGTCAAGCACTCGCCCAGGCTGACAAATAAAAACGGTGTGCCCACCCGCAAGGCGCCGCCAACAATGCCCGAAAACAGCGCGATCCACTGGTCTGGTGTCATGACCGTTGGTCTCCGGCAGGCAGCGGATCGGGACCGGCCGCGCGAAAAAAGAGGGTCAGGCGTGTTTTCCAGTCGACACCACGCAAAGCTTCGCTGGCCAGAATCAGCACAAAGGCAATGCCCTGCAGCACCAGCACCGAAGCATCGGGCAAGCCCAGGCGGCGTTGCAGCATGCTGCCTGCCGCGCCAAAACCACCAAACAAGATCGCCACCGGAATGATGGCCAGCGGATGGTGACGCGCGATGAACGACACCAGGATGCCGGCATAACCATAAAACGCGATCAGCGACACATTGGCATTGGTGTGGACCGCCGCCACCTCCACGGCGCCGGCCAGACCAGCCGCCGCGCCACCCAGCGCACACGCGGTCAGGATCAACCGGGACGCCGGCAAGCCGACCAATTGCGCGGCACGCGGGTTGCCACCCACCACGCGCACCGAAAACCCGGACGCGGTCCAACGCATCCAGAGCGCCAAACCAATGCAGGCCAGCACACCCAGCGCCAGCCCCCAATGCACGTCAGACCCCCCCATACCGCCAATGAGCAGGCCTTCCGGCAGGCTGTGGGTGGCGGGTTTGTTCAGGCTCAACGGGTCGCGTAACGGGCCTTCCACCAGATGTTTGAATAGGCCGATGGCGATGTAGGCCAGCAGCAGGCTGCTGATGGTTTCGTTGATGCCGCGGTATTGTCGCAACCAGCCTGCCAGCGCCACCCACAAGGCGCCAGCCAGCGCGCCTGCGGCACAAATCACGGCGATACCCACCGGCCCCTCGGGCAGCGGCAGACTCTGTGCGGCGACGGCACAGGCCAAACCTCCCAATACCAACGCGCCTTCACCGCCAATCACCACCAGCCCGGCGCGTGCCGGCACGGCCACACACAAGGCGGTAAGCATCAGGGGGGCTGCGCGTTGCAAGGTGTTTTGCCATGAAAACCAGTCACCAAAGGCGCCCTTGAACAACAGCAGCCACACGTCGACCGGGTTGACCCCTGACAAGCTGACGAAGACACCAAACAGCGCCAGCGCCGCCGCGATGGCCAGCAGCGGCAGTCCGATGTTGTTCAGGGTGTCGCGCACGGCGGTGTACAGGGAAGGTCAGAACGAGCCGATCACACCTTCGACCAGGTAATTCATGCTTTCCAACTCAATCGCAGTTTGCTTGTGGGTTTTGCCAGCGGCGATGACCACATTGCCCTTGTTGTCCTTCATCGGGCCCTTGAAAATATCAAAACTTCCTGCCAGCATTTTTGCCTTGACACTTTCGGCATTTTTCTTGGCGACATCGGTCACCATCGAACCATAGGGCGACATCTTGACGTAGCCGTCCTTGAGGCCGCCGCGCAGGAAGTTGGGATGGGGCTTGCCGGACTGCGCGGCTTCGATCTGCGTCTTGTAGGCGGTGGTCCAGTTCCACTCGGCACCCGTGAGGTAGGCATTGGGGGCCAGTTTGGCCTGGCTGGCATGGTAGCCACACACCATCTTGCCGCGTTTGGCGGCGGTTTCGACCACCACCTTGGGGCCATCGACGTGCATGGTGAACACGTCCACACCCTGGTCGGCCAGGCTGTTGGTGGCCTCGGCCTCCTTGATGGACATCGACCACTCGCCGGTAAAAATCACGCTGCAGGTGATGCCCGGCTTGACCGAGCGCGCCCCCAGCAAAAAGGCGTTGATGTTGCGCAGCACCTGCGGAATCGGCTTGGCGGCGACAAAACCGATCTTGCCGCTTTTGCTCATGTGGCCGGCGATCACGCCGTTGAGGTACTGGCATTCCTCGATGTAACCAAAGAAGCTGCCCACGTTTTTGGGGTGCTTACCCTCGGTCCACAGGCCGCCGCAATGGGCAAAACGCACGTCGGGGTATTTGGGCGCCAGGGCCAGGATGTGCGGGTCAAAGTAGCCAAACGAGGTTGGAATGACCAGCGAGGCACCGTCCTGCACAATCATGCCGGCCATGGTTTTTTGCACCGCCGAGGTCTCGGGCACGTTTTCTTCCTCGACCACTTTCACGCCCGGCATTTTCTTGATTTCGGCCGCCGCCTGAGCTTGCGCCTGGTTGTAGCCGTAGTCGTCACGCGGGCCGACATAGATGATGCCCACCGTCAGCGGCTTTTGCGCCAGCGCCTGATGGCTCCAGGCGCCCAGCGTGCCCGCCGCACTCAGGGCGGCCAGCGATTTGAGGGTATCACGGCGGTTCAATTGATTCAGGCTCATGCTCAGTTCTCCGAGGGTTAGGACAAGGGTTGAATGCTTCAGGATGGTGCATTTTTTGACGCAAAAATCTTGAATACAAGATTGGATGCAAAAACTGTGCCGAACTTCAAGACGAACTCAAAGTGAGCAAACTCACATGGGCCGCCACCACCCGCCAGCCCTGCGGTGTGCGTAGCCAGGTCTGGCTCTGGCGACCAGTGTGCGCGCTGCCGGTGCGCTGAAACTCCAGGTTGACGGTGGCAGCGTCGCGCCCATACGTGGTGATGACGCTCTTCAAAATGGTGCGCGCCAGTCCTTGCGCGAGGCGCCCGGCCCGAAAGGCGCAGATTGCCTCGTACCCGTAAAGGTTTTCGGTGACACCGTAACGCAGGGTGTGTGGACTGTTCCAGAACAATTCGTCCAGCATGGCCACGTCGTTGCTGACCAGGGCTTGTTCATAGAGGGTCGAATAATGCGTGACTTCGGCGTGTACGTCGGGGAGGTTGATGTCCATGTCAGAGTTCCACAGGTTTGAGATGCGCCACCCCCGCGCTTTGCAGCGCAAAAGCAGCGCGCAGCGCCAGGTCTTCGCGCCAGGGGGCTGCAATCACTTGCACGCCGATGGGCAGGCCCGCGCTGCCAGCAGGCCACAGCGGGGCCGCGACCACCGGGCAGCCGGCAAAGGAAACCGGTTGCGTCAACAGCCCCATGGAGGGGCGCGACGGGTGACGCGTGCCATTGATGTCGATCCACTCGGCACCAATTTCGGGCGCAGCCACCGGCGTGGCTGGCGCCAGCAGCACATCCCAGTGCTGAAACAGGGCATTGACCTTGTCACGGTAGACCCGGCGAAAACGCTGCGCCCGCAGGTACCAGTGGGCGGGCGTCAAGGCACCGGCGATGAAGCGGTCCACCGACAGTGGCTCAAAATCGTCTGCCCGTATGCGCAAGTCGTCCAGGTGCAAGCTGCCGCCCTCGGCCGCCGAGATGATGAACGCAGCGGCGCGACCTTGGACCGCGTCGGGCCAGGTGACCACATCGGTGGCTCCCAAAGCCTTGGCGGCAATCATCAGGGCATCACGTGCGGGGGCACTCGCATGCTCATGAAAATAGCCGCCCAGCACGCCAATACGCAAACCGGCAAGACCCCGTGACAGGTCCCCTACCGGCTGCACACTTGACGCGTGGCAGCCGGGGTCCAGCGGGTCCGGACTCTGCAAGGCGTCATAGACCAGTGCCAGGCTGTCCACCGAATCGGCCAGCGGCCCAAGGTGGTCGATGCTGTGTACAAACGGGTAACTGCCCCGCCGTGACAGGCGGCCAAAAGTGGGCTTCAAACCCCACACGCCGCACAGCGACGCGGGCACGCGAATCGAGCCATTGGTGTCCGAGCCCAGCGTGATACCAACCTGCCCCGCCGCCACGGCCGCGCCGGAGCCGCCCGAGGAGCCGCCCGCCACCCGGGTCAAATCATGCGGATTGTGGGTGGCGCCATAGTGCGTGTTTTCGGTGGTGAAACCGTAGGCGTATTCGTCCATGTTGAGCGCGCCCAGCAACACGGCCCCCGCCGCCTGCATACGGCCTACCAGAAAAGCATCTTGGGCGGCAGGCGCATGGCTGCGGTTGATCTTCGAACCCGCCAGCGTGACTTCGCCTGCAATATCAAACAGGTTCTTGACCGCATAAGGCACACCAGCCAGCGGCGGCAAGGCCTCACCGCGCGCGCACAGGGCGTCCACCGCCGCCGCTTCCTGGCGTGCGCGCGGGTAGCTCTTGCCGGTGAAAGCGTTGACGGCGCCATCGGTGCGCTCGATCCGCGCCATGCTGGCCTCCAGCACCTCGCAGGCGCTGCAGTCACCGGCGCGGATGGCGCGTGCCAAGGCAAAGCTGTCTAGACCTTCGATTTCAAGGGCTGTATTTTTCACGGCGCACCTTCCTTGTGGGGTATTTCGGAAAAGGGGAGCGGCCGGTAGAGTTCAGCTGGCTCATCCTCGACGCCCAAAGGGAAGCCTTCGAGCAGCTGCGCCAGATGGGCGGTACGCGCCAGGTGGCTGGCCACACGCTGCGCCCGCGCATCATCGAGCACCAAGCCCTGCGCCGCAGCGCTTGCCTTGACGTAGGCCAATATGTGCATCTCATTCATCGCCGAACCTCCCGTTGGAAAATCTCCAGGCTGCGTTTTTTCATCTGGATGAAGCTGGCTTCACTCAAGGTCTCCAGCGTGCGTGGCCGGGCATCGCCGTAGTGCAGGATCTCGGCCACCCGGGTCGGGCGCTTGGTGAGCAGCAGCACCTCGTCGGCCAGGTACACCGCTTCTTCCAGGTCGTGCGACACCAGCAGCATGGTGGTGCCGGTCTGCATGAACACCTCTTGCAGCTTTTCACGGATGAACAGCGTCATCTCAAAGTCCAAAGCCGAAAACGGCTCATCCAAAAACAGCACTTCGGGCTTGGGCGCCAGCGCCCGCATGATCGAGGCGGTTTGCTGCTGCCCCCCCGACAGCTCGTAGGGGTAACGATTGAGGTCAAACTTCACATCAAACGAGGCCACCAGTTCGGCCATGCGGCGGTCCACCTCGGCCTTGGATTGACCCTCCAGCTTGAGCGGGTAGGCAATGTTGTCAATGGTGCGCATCCACGGGAACAGGGCCTCGCGGTAGTTCTGGAAAACGTAGCCAATTTTGGTGTCCTGCAGCGACTTGCCGTCAAACAGGATTTCACCGGCGTCAATCGGCACCAGGCCCGCAATCATGTTGATCAGCGTGGACTTGCCACAGCCGTTCGGTCCAAACACCGACACAATTTTGTGCTTGGGGATGTCAAGGTCAAAATTTTCATACAGCGGCCAACCGGCAAAGTATTTGGTCAGGCCGCGGATCGTGATGTGGGTGCCCTTTGGTCCCGGCTGGAACACGGGGGTCGGCACCTCGGCGTACACCGGGCCATTGAGAACTTCGGTCATCTGCCACTCCAGTGAACAATGCGGCGCTCAGCCATCAGGAAAAGAACATTGAGCGTGTAACCCATGGCCCCGGCGGCCAGAATCGAGGCGTACATGTCGCGCACATTCATGACCTGTTGCGAATTGATGATGCGGTTGCCCAGACCGCTGTCCGAGCCAATGAACATCTCGGCCACGATCACAATCACCAGCGCCATCGAGACCGCCGAGCGCAGGCCGACAAAGCTGGGCTGCAGGCTTTCCCAGATCAGCACGTCCCTGAAAATCTGCCAGCGTGACGCCCCCATGACCCGGGCCGCCATCACACGCTGTTTGCGCGCGTTGATCACACCGTAGGCACTGTTGAACACCACGATCAGCAAAGCACCAAAGGTCGCGATTGCCACCTTGTTGATGTCAGACACGCCAAAGATCATCAGGAACAGGGGGATCAGGGCCGACGAAGGTGTCGAGCGGAAAAAGTCCACCAGAAACTCCACCGATCGATAGGCCTTTTCGTTGCTGCCCAGCACCACGCCCAGCGGCACGCCAATCACCGCCGCCATCATGAAAGCCTGGCACGTGCGCCACAGCGTGACCGCAAAGTCCTTCAGCAGCGGCCCCCCGGCCAGCCCGTTGATCAGGGCCGTGACCGTGTCCGCCGGGGGCGGCAGCAAGATGGGTTTGATGAAACCCAGGCGCACCACCAAGTCCCAAACGATGAACAGCAGCACCGGGCCGATGAACGGCAGGGCCCGGTCCCAGGACGGCTTGCGCGGGACGGCAAGCGTTGGCGCGGCTTGCCCAGGCGTCCAGGGCGGACGTGCCTCGGGGGTGATGGAATCCGCCATGGTGCTTAGCCCTTGTAGAGCATGGTGTCCACCAGCAGGCGCGACGGGAACACGCCTTTTTCTGTGAACAGGTCAAAGAACTTCTGAAAATGGGCAACGTCCGCCGGGGTGAACTCGTTGTACATGGTGTACGCCGCCAGCGGCACCTCACGGGTCAAGGCGCCTTCGATGGCGGTGTAGCCCTTGAGAAATTGGCGCGCCTCGACTGGCTTGCTGCGCACATAGGCGACACCCTTGCCGTAGGCGGCAATGTATTTTTTGGCCACGTCCGGATGGGCCTTGATGAAACTGGCGGTGAGTGAAGCCGAGCCACCAAACCAGGGCGCCATCGGGTCACCCAACACGTATTTGGCGATGACGCCGGCTTCCAGCACCCGGGTGGTGCCGTTCAGGCGGCCAATGGTGCCGGTGGGCTCCAGGGTGTAGGCACCATCAAGTTGGCCCGCAGCCAGGGCGGCCACGTGCTGACCGATGGGTAACTCCACCACGGTGGCACCGGTGGCGCCGCCGCGCTCCAGCACGGTCTTGGCCAGCGTCACGTTCTGGATGCCGGGGCCCGAGCCAATACGTTTGCCTTTGAGGTCAGCCATGGTTTTGGCGCTGCTGCCGACCGGCACGATGACCTCGTCAAGCACATTTTTCAGGTTGCTGGGGTTGGAACAGAAAATCTTGAATGAGCCCGGCGCGGCCATCTCGCCCACGGCAATGTTGGCCGAACCGGTGCCGTTGGCACTGCCGTCCACACGGTCGGCCAGCATGCCCTCCATGATTTGCTGCGCGCCAGCAAAACGCACCACCTCGACGTTCAGGCCGGCCTCCTTGAAATAACCCAGCTCGACGGCGGCGTAAAAAGGCAGGCCGGCTGCAATGGGCCAGTAACCCACCCTAATCTTGGGACCGGTCTGGGCCCGCACGATGGAGGGCATGGCGAGCGCACCCAGCACCACGCCAGCCCGTTGCAGTACCTGCCGCCGGGAGTTGCCTTCATCAGGCTGGGGCATGGCGCGTGGGGTGATTTTTTGCGAGTCAGACATGGGTTTTCCTTTCAGGGGGTTAATGAGATTTCCGGGAGATCAAGTGCAGCGGTCCGCTGTCAGGCCGTGGTCGTAGGTTTGAGAGAAGCCAGATAAGCGCGCCAGCCACCGTGCCCGGTGACGTCCAGCGCGTCGTCCAGGGCATGGCCCTCGCAAATGAAGCCGGTGACCCAACTGCCATCGGCCAGTTCGAGCTTGCCCAGACCCAGCGGCGGCGGTATCAGTGCCAAAAAGCCGCCCAGTTGTTGCAGCGGCATGTTCCACACCTCCACAGCAATGGCGGCGCCCTGCCCGGCGACACGCCGCAATCCGGGCTTGGGGGGTGTAGTACCCGGCAAGGCATACAAACGGTAACAGTCGGCAGTGTGGGTGCTCTGAATCAGACGGGCACCGCGCTCGGTCAATTGGCTGTTGAGTGGCATGCCCGACAGGTGCGCACCCACCACCGCCACCGGCAGGGTCTGCCCCTGCTGCCCGGCGCCGCCCAGGGCCTGCATGTCCGGCAAGGCCAGTCCCAGCGCCCCCTGGCTGAGTCCGGTCGCATGGTGGTAACGCTGGCCGAGTTCAGCCAGTGGCCAGTCGCTGCCACAGAGACCGACCAGGGTGATGCCAAAAGGCAGCCCATCAGGCCGGATGCTGCTGGGCACCGAGATGGCGGCGTAGTCGAGCAAATTGACAAAATTGGTGTAGGCACCCAGGTTGCGGTTAAGCGTCACCGGGTCGGCCTGCATGTCGGTGATGGTGTAGTGGGTGGGGGCTGTGGGCACCAGCAGCACGTCAATGTCGTGCCACATTTTGGCGGCTTGCTGGCCATAGGCGCGCAACTGGGTTTGCGCCTCAAACAGATCGGCGGCACTGTACTGGCGCCCCTTGCCAATGATGGCGCGCACGGGCTCGATCAGCTGGTCTTCATGGGCGTCAAAAAACGGCCGGATGGCCGCATAACGTTCCGCGACCAGGGCGCTCTCATAAAGCAGCGCAGCACTCTGGGCCAAGGGAGTGTAGTCAATGGGCACCGGGACACCGCCCAGGGCACGCAGCCGCTCAACCGCCTCGGCAAACGCCGCCTGAGCCTGTGCGTCGTCAAAAAACGGCAGCACATCCGGCACGCCAAACCGGAACGATGCGCCCCAGCTTTGTTGGCTTAAGTCCAGTTGGCGGGAATACGGGTCCAGCGGGTCATAACCCATGCTCGCCGCAAGCACCTTGGCAGCCACCGCCACGGTACGGGCAAAGATGGAAACGCAGTCGACACTTTGCGCCGCCGGCAAGACACCGCGCGCACTGAGCAGCCCTTTGCTGGGCTTGAGACCCACAATATTGTTAAGCCCGGCCGGTACCCTGCCCGACCCGGCGGTGTCGGTGCCCAAGGAAAAATCAACCTGACCCGTGGCCACCACATAAGCCGAGCCGGCACTGGAACCACCCGACACATAGGCGGCATCAAAGGCATTGGGCACCGCACCGTACGGGGACCGGGTGCCGTTCAGGCCACAGGCAAATTGATCAAGATTGGTTTTACCCTGCAAGGCCGCACCAGCATCGAGCAATTTTTGCACCACATGGGCATGTGCCCCCGCCGTGAACGCGAAGGCGGGACAGGCTGCCGTGGTTTCCAGCTTAGCCACATCGATGTTGTCCTTGACTGCAAAACACAAGCCAGCCAGCGGCCCCTCCTGGCGGGTGACCAGAGGCGATTCAAGACGCAAAATCCAGGCTGAGTCGGCCAACGCCTGCGAAAGGTCGGCACCAGGTTGTGAAGGGGTGTCAGGATGAATGTGTTGCACCATTTTGGAATCCAATCTTGTATCCAAGATTGGAAAGCAAAACCTGTGCCATGGCGCAGGGTGCCATTCAGGCCTGAAAACAAGGCCACCCGTCAAACCTCACGCACCCGTGCGTTTTTGCCGGCAGCCCCGGATCAGTCGCGCAAGGCCGACAAAAATTGCTGCAGCTCCGGTGACTGCGGGTGGTTGAATATCTCGTCAGGTGTGCCGGCTTCGTGGATGAGCCCCTGGTGCATGAACACCACGCGGTCGCTCACCTTGCGGGCAAAGGCCATTTCATGCGTCACCAGAATCAGGGTCATGCCCTCGTCGGCCAGCATTTCGACCACCTGCAGCACTTCGCCCACCAGCTCGGGGTCCAGGGCCGAGGTAATTTCATCACACAGCAGCACGGTGGGGTCCATCGCCAGGGCCCGGGCAATGGCCACGCGCTGCTGCTGACCACCCGAGAGCTGTTCAGGCAAGCGATCAAACAAAGGCCCCAGGCCAACCCGTTCCAACAAGGCCTGGGCGCGCGTGCGCGCATCATCCCTGGGGATACCCTTGACCAGCGAGGGTGCCAGCATCACGTTGCGCCCGGCGCTCAGATGGGGAAAGAGGTTGAAGCTCTGAAAAATCATGCCCACCTGTTGCCGCAAGTTGCGCATGGCGTCCCGGTCCGTGTGTTTGAGCGCCTGCCCGTCAACACTCAAACTGCCCGCCTCGAAGGTCTCAAGGCCATTGATGCAGCGCAGCAGCGTGCTTTTGCCAGAGCCGCTCTTGCCGATGATGCAGACCACTTCCTTGCGCCGGACCTGCAGGTCAATGCCCTTGAGCACCTCGGTGGCGCCAAAGCGCTTGTGCAGTCCACGGATGTCAACCAGAGAAAAAGCGGGGGGGTTTGTGTCAGTCATGAGATCACGCCAGTCGGCGGTTTTCCAGCCGCTGGCTCCACCATGACAGCGGATAACACAGGGCAAAGTACAAAAGACCCACAAAGGTGTAGGCCAGAAAGGGTTGGTAAGTCGCGTTGGAAATCATCTGCCCGGCCTTGGTCAACTCGACAAAACCGATCACGGAAGCCAGCGCGGTGCCCTTGACGATCTGCACCATAAAACCCACGGTGGGGGCAATGGCCACACGCATGGCCTGGGGCAGGATCACATGGCGCATTTGCTGCTGGTAGTCCAGCGCCAGACTGGCCGAAGCTTCCCATTGCCCGCGCGGCACCGCGTTCACGCAGCCACGCCAGATTTCAGTGAGGTAGGCGCTGGCATACAGGGTGAGACAAATCGCCGCCGAGACCATGGGCGAGGTGTCCATGCCCAGCAGGGCCAGCCCGAAGTACACCAAAAACAGTTGCATCAGCAGCGGTGTGCCCTGGAAGATTTGCACATACCAGCTCACTGCCAAACCGACACCACGCGCTTGGGAAAAGCGCAGTAGCAGCAAACCCAGCCCCACCAGGCCGCCACCCACAAACGCGATCAGCGAGAGCAACACGGTCCAGCGCATGGCGCCGAGCAGAAACGAAAAAATATCCCAGAGTGAAAATTGAACCATGGGTCGGTGCTCTTCAGCGGCTGACAAAAATGAAGCGGGGACCAAACCAGTTCAGCAGCTGGCGCAGTGCAACCGCCAGCACCAGGTAGGCCAGGGTGACCACAATGTAGGATTCGAAGCTGCGAAAAGTGCGGCTGGAAATCAGGTTGGCCGCTTGCGACAACTCTTCAGCAGAAATCTGACCACACACGGCCGAACCCAGCATGACGATGATGATCTGGCTCACCAGCGCGGGCCAAATCCGCGCCAGCGCCGGTGGCAGCACCACCCTGGAAAAAATTTGCCAGGGGGTCAGCGCCAGACTCATGGCCGCCTCAAGCTGCCCCCTGGGCGTGGCCTGCAAGCCGGCACGCACAATTTCACAGGCATACGCCCCCAGGTTCAACACCATGGCCAGCACACAGGCCAGCTCGACCGACAGACGCACCCCGATGGAGGGCAAGCCGAAAAATATAAAAAACAACTGGATGATGAACGGCGTGTTACGCACCAGCTCCACATACAGGCCGACCACCCGCTTCAAGACCATGCCGCCATGCAACCGGGCCCAGGCGCAGGCGGTGCCCAACATGGCCCCCAGCACCGCGGAAGCCGCGGTCAGCACCATGGTCAGACCGAGCCCGCGCATCAGCATGGGCCACTGGGCCAATACCACGGCAAAGTTGAATTCGATCATGGTCAATAGCGCTGGCGCTGGTGCAACAGGCTTAATCTGGCAAAACGCCGGTGCCGCGGCCCAGGAATTTCTGCGAATACTGCTCCAGCGTGCCATCTGCCTTGGCCACGCGCAGAATGTCATTCACCTTGGACAACAAAGCGCTTTCACCCTTGCGCACACCAATGAAGTTGGGCGAGTCTTTCAGCAGCAGCTTGTATTCGGCCTGCACCTGGGGGTTTTTCTGAACGGCTGCCGCTGCCACGGCCGCACCCGTGGCCAGCAACTGGGTTTGCTGCGAAATAAAAGCCGCCACCGTGGTGGCATCGTCTTCAAAACGCATGATTTTCAGGGTGGGCGGTGCCACTTGCTGCAACACGTCGTCCTGGATGGTGCCACGCGTGACGGCAATGGTCTTGCCCGCGAGGTCGCCAAAGCTCTTGATGTTCAGTGCCTTGGGGCCAAAAACAGCCTGAAAAAACGGCGCATAGGCCACCGTGAAGTCGATCACCTTCTCACGCTCGGCATTTTTGCCCAGCGCCGAGACGATCAGGTCGATCTTTTTGGTTTGTAAATAGGGAATGCGGTTGGGGGTGCTCACGGGCACAAACTCGGCTTTCACACCCAGCTTGTCGGCAATCAACTGGGCCGTGGCCACGTCGACACCGGTGAGCTTGAAGTCAGGACCCATATAACCATAGGGCGGGAAATCCGAGGCCACCCCCAGGGCGATCGACTTCTTGGCCATGACCGCAGTAAGTGAATCATCCGCGGCGTGCGCAGGCACAGCGAACATCAGGACGGCGCTGGCCATCAGAGCAGCCAAGTTGGAGAACGCATTGAACTTCATGAGGTTTCCTGTCATAAATGAATTGAACACAGAACCTGTTTTGCAAGATGTGTGCCACCTGTTGTACCTGGCATTGCACTTGCAAACAGCGTCAGAAACACATGAAAAATATGTTTCTATTAAACTATTCATGAAAAATATGTTTCTCATCGGTGCACGTTAAGCCCCATTTTGGGGACGCTGGCACCAAAACTTCACACCCGCCATGACACCAAGCAACGTATTACACGACCTGATCCAGCGCCACTACGCGGCGCTCTCTGCGGCCGACCGCAAATTGGCCGACGTGCTGCTGGCGCATCAAAAAAATGCCCTCACCTACAGCGCCACGGAACTGTCCAGCCAAGCCGGCGTCTCCAAAGCCAGCGCGGCGCGGTTTTTCAGGCGGCTGGGGTTTACCGACTTTCAAGCCTTTCGGCAGCACCTGCGCGACGGCGCACCGCAGCCCTCACCGCTGTACCACATGGCGCATCAGGACACACCGGGTGGCCCGTTGCGGCAGCACATCGCCCAGGATACCCAGCGGCTTGCGGCCCTGGCTGACGACGTGACAGAACCCGGTGTGCAAGTGGCCGTCAAGCTGCTGACCGGCGCACGGCGGGTCTGGGTGGTGGGTTATCGCAACGGCTACATGGCTGCGTTTTATGCGCGCGCCTTGCTGTCACAGGTGCGCACCGAGGTTTATCTGCTCAACGAAGGATCTGGAGAAGACGCCGAGCTGCTGGCCGAAATCCAGCCACGCGACGTGCTGCTGGCCATGGATTTCCGCCGCCGTACCCACCGGCTGTCACAGGTGGTGGGCATCGCCTGTGAGGCAGGCGCCACGCTGGTACTGCTGACCGACGCGCGGGTGTCGGCGCTGGCGGCTCGGGCCCAGGCGGTATTCATCTGCCCACCCCAAAACGAAGCCATTTTTGATTCGTACGTGAGCGCCATCAGTCTGATCAATTTTCTGGCAACGGCAGCACTGGCGCAGGCCCCAAAAAAAGCCCGCGTCCGCATGGCCCGTATTGAACAGGCCCATGCGCAACTGGCCGACCTGGAATCTCAATAGTAAGACAAAGACACCATGAACCCATTACCCAAAACGCCCTTCACATTTTTCATCAATCCGCAGTACCAGGCGACACAAGCCTATGACCCGAAGCGACAGGCCCTGCTGAGCGCCACCGCCCTGGCACAAGCCCAGGCGGTCATCACCAGCTGGGCGGGCTACCGCGTCACGCCCCTGCACACCTTGCCGGAACTGGCCGCTGCGGCCGGGCTGGCGGCCATCCATTACAAGGACGAAGGCTCGCGCTTTGGTTTGGGTAGTTTCAAGGCGCTGGGTGGCGCCTATGCGGTGGCCCGCTTGTTGTGCCGTGTGCTGGGCCAGCGTCTGGGCCGCAGCATCAGCCCGGCCGAATTGCTGGACGATGCGGCGCTGCGCAACGCCTGCACCGACATCACGGTGACCTGCGCCACCGACGGCAACCATGGCCGCTCCGTGGCCTGGGGCGCGCAGATGATGGGCTGCCGCTGCGTCATCTACATCCACGCCACCGTCAGCGACGGTCGCAAACAGGCGATTGAGCGTTATGGTGCGCAGGTGCTGCGCACCGCCGGCAATTACGACGACTCGGTGCAGCAGGCCGACCACGAGGCCCGGGCCAAGGGCTGGTTCGTCATTTCCGACACCTCCTATCCCGGCTACATGGACATTCCACGCGACGTGATGCAGGGCTACCAGCTCATGGTGCATGAGGCCGTGAGCGCCCTGGCGCAATGGCCCACACATGTCTTTGTGCAGGCCGGGGTGGGCGGCTTTGCAGCGGCGGTGTGTGCCTATTTCTGGGAACGCAGTGCCGCCCAAAGGCCGGTGATCGTGGTGGTGGAGCCCGAGCGCGCCGATTGCCTGTTGCAAAGTGCGCGCGCCGGTGCGGTGGTTGCCGTCAAGGGTGAGCTTGACACGCTGATGGCGGGGCTGGCCTGTGGTGAAGTGTCCTTGCTGGCCTGGGAGGTCCTGGCCACCGGTGCCAATGTCTTTTGCACCATTACCGACCAGGCGGCGGTTGATGCCATGCGCCGGCTGGCCAGTCCAGTCGGCGGTGACCCGGCCATCGTGGCGGGTGAGTCCGCCGTGGCGGGCCTGGCAGCGGCCTTGCTGCTGGCGCAAGACCCGGGCGCCAGCGCTGCGGTCGGCCTGGGGCCAGGCAGCCGGGTGCTGCTGTTTGGCAGCGAAGGTGACACCGACCCCGCGCTCTACCAGCAGCTGGTGGGCCGTAGCGCGGCCCAGGTGCTGCACGATGGGGTTGCGCGATGAGCCCCGCTGCCAACTTGCACATCCGGGGGCAGCGTCTGCTGGACAGTCTGCAGGCGTTGGGGCAGATCGGCGCCCTGCCCGGCGGCGGTGTGAACCGGCTGGCACTGACCGACGCCGACCGCCAGGGCCGCGACTGGACCGTGGCTCGCATGCGGGCGCTGGGACTGCGGGTCGAAGTGGACGCCATTGGCAATCTCTTTGGCCACCTGGACGGCGCTGTGGATGGCCCACCAGTCATGATGGGCTCTCACATCGACACGGTGCGCACCGGCGGCCTGTACGACGGCAATTACGGCGTGCTGGCAGGACTGGAAGTGGTGGCCACGCTGCGTGACGCGGCCAGGCAAACCCGCCGCCCGCTGACGGTGGCGGTGTTCACCAACGAAGAAGGGGCGCGCTTCCAGCCCGACATGATGGGCAGTCTGGTGTATGCGGGCGGCCTGCCCTTGCCAGACGCATTGGCCACCTGCGACACCGACGGTGTGAGCGTGCAAACCGAGCTGCAGCGCATCGGCTACCTGGGCACGGTGCCTGTCAACGCGCCCTGGGTCGACAGCTACGTCGAACTGCACATTGAACAGGGGCCGGTGCTGGCGCAGCAAGGGCTGCAGATTGGCGTGGTCGAAGGGGTGCAGGGCATCTCGTGGACCGAGTTCACCGTCAGCGGCCAGTCCAACCACGCCGGCACCACACCCATGGCCCTGCGCCATGATGCCGCGCTGGTGGCCGCCCAGGTGGCGGTGTTTGTGCGCGAACTGGCGCAGCGACTGGGCGGCCACCAACTGGCCACAGTGGGGGCGCTGCGGCTCAAGCCCAATCTGGTGAATGTGATTGCCCAGCAAGCCGTGTTCACCGTTGACCTGCGCAATACCGACCGTTTGGACCTGGCGCAGGCCGAAGCCGAGCTCCATGCATTTGCGGCGCACGCCGCGCAAACCGAGGGCGTGGGCCTCACGTCCCGGTCGCTGGCCCGGTTTGACCCGGTGGCATTTGACCGCCGCGTGGTGGCTGTGGTGGAACGCCAGGCCCAGGCGCTGGGTTGCAGCCACCAGCGTATGCCCAGCGGCGCGGGTCACGACGCGCAAATGTTGGCACGTGTCTGCCCCAGCGCCATGATCTTTGTACCCAGCGTCGGTGGCTTGAGCCACAACGTGCGCGAACACACCGAACCCGACGACCTGGTGCGCGGCGCTCAGCTGCTGCTTCAGGTGGTGCTGGAACTTGCCAACCGAACGTCAGAGGAATAACTTATGTCTCGTTATGTCAATGTGGCCATGGGCCAATTGGGCCCGATCCAGCGCAACGACAGCCGCCCCCAGGTGGTGGCGCGCCTGTGTGAGCTGATGCGCCAGGCCCATGCACTGGGCGCGCACCTGATCGTTTACCCCGAGCTGGCACTCACCACCTTTTTCCCGCGCTGGTACATCGAGGACGAACATGATCTCAACCAGTTTTACGAGCGTGACATGCCCAACCTGGCCACCGAACCCCTGTTCAGCCTGGCGCGCTCCCTGGGTGTCGGTTTTTACCTGGGCTACGCCGAACTGGCGCAAGAAGCCGGTTGCCAGATGCGCTACAACACGTCGATTCTGGTGGACCGTGCGGGCCAGATTGTTGGCAAATACCGCAAGGTGCATTTGCCCGGTCACCGGGACCATGAGCCCTGGCGGCGTTTTCAGCATCTTGAAAAGCGCTATTTCTCGCCCGGACCCGGCTTTGGTGTAACGCGGGCTTTCGGCGGCGTCGTGGGTATGGCGCTGTGTAATGACCGGCGCTGGCCCGAAACCTACCGCGTGATGGGCTTGCAGGGGGTGGAACTGGTGCTGATTGGCTACAACACCCCAGTGCACAACGCGCCGGCCCCCGAGCACGATGACCTGTCACTGTTTCACAACCAACTCTCACTGCAGGCCGGCGCCTACCAAAACGGCACCTGGGTGGTGGGCGTGGCCAAAGCGGGCCTGGAAGAAGGCGTGGACAGCATCGGCGGCAGTTGCATCGTTGCACCATCGGGGGAGGTCATGGCCCGCTGTCACACCAAGGGGGACGAGATGGCCATTGCCCGCATTGACCTGGACTTTTGCGCCGTCTACCAGCGCACCACGTTCAACTTCGACCTGCACCGCCAGCCCCAGGCCTACGGCATGATCGTGCAACGCAAGGGGCAGACCCTGGCCGCTGATGGCACACCGCTGGGCGAGTAGTCTGACCCGCAAGCTTTTCCAAGCGGCCAGGCAAGACAGCCTCAGACCGTGGCCACTTCCATGTCGGCGCGCGCAGCACTCAAGGCAGCGGCCTTGGGCGCAGCGCCCATGGCCAGACCTTCGGCACGAACAATACGCACGTCAGTCACACCAAAGAAACCAAACACCACCTTGAGGTAACTCTCCTGGTGCTCCGTGGCCTGACCGCCTTCGCTGGTCGAATACGCACCACCACGGGTGGACGCCACAATCACGGTTTTGCCGGTGGCCAAGCCCACCGGGCCAGTCTCAACGTATTTGAAAGTGCGACCGGGTTGTGCCAGGCGATCAATCCAGGCCTTGAGTTGGGTCGGGATGGAAAAGTTGTAAAACGGTGCACCAATCACAATCACGTCAGCGGCCAGAAACTGGCTGACCAGCTGCTCGGACACGGCGTTCTCGGCGCGCTGGGCTTCGGTGGGCTCGGGCTGGGCGATGCCCTTGACGGCGATGGCGTCGGCACCAAAATGGTTGGGGGCATTCAACGCCAGATCAAGGTACTCGACCGTGGTGTCGGGACGGCTCTTGCGCCATTCAGCGACAATTTCAGCGCTGAGTTGGCGCGAAACGGAATGGGTGCCCAGAATGCTGGAGTCAACGTGCAGTAATTTCATGGTCAATGTTCTCTTGGATTGAAAGTGCCAACGCAGGGTGTATTGGCGATGGAATTATTCTATTTACGATCCGATCACGTGATAAGTCACGTCAATTGAGATACATCGTTCCAAAAACAGAACAATTAATCGACATGACACCCGAATAGCGTCGCTTGCCCCTGACCACTTAGTTTGTTGGGGTCAGAGCACGTCGCTACGCGAGTGGTCTGACCCGCAAAGTCTTAGACCTGTTGGGGTCAGAGCACGTCGCTACGGGAGTGGTCTGACCCGCAAAGTCTTAGACCTGTGCCAGCGCGGTCTGCAGCATGTCAATAAAAACCCGGGTTTTGACCGGCATCAGCTTGCGCTCCGGAAACACCGCCCAGGCGATGTGGCTGGGCAGGCACCAGAGCGGCAGCACCCGTCGCAAAGCCCCCCGGCGTACCTCAGGTGCGGCAAAGTAGTCTGGCACGGCAGCAATGCCGGCACCGGCACACGCCAGTTTGATCAACAACTCCGGGGCATTGGCGCTGGCCCGACCCGGCGGTATGCCCTGCCAACGCTGCTCCCCCTGCGCCAGCGTCCAGGTCGCGACCTCACCATTGGCCAGCAGCATCCTGATCGCTGCATGCCGGGCCAGATCATCGGGGTCAAGCGGTTCCCCATGCTCGGCCAGGTAGTTGGGAGATGCATACAAACCAAAAGAAAAAGCGGCCAGGCGCCGCGCTGCCAGCGATGCATCGTCGGGCAGCGTGCCCATGCGCAGAACCACATCAAAACCTTCGCCCAGCAAGTCCACCCGCCGCGGCGACAAATCCAGCTCCAGCTGGATCGCCGGATACAGCGCAATAAACGCGGCCAGGGTATCGGCCAACACCAGGTTGGCAAAGTCACTGGGCATGGACACCCGCAGCCGCCCGCTGGGTGTGGCCTGGCGACGCTCGCTTAAAGCCGTCACGGCTTCCACCTCAGACACCACCTGTCGCGCGTGCTCCAGCAGCTGCAAACCAAACTCGGTTAATGACTGGCGCCGGGTGGTCCGCAGCAACAGGCGCTCGCCCAATCGGTGTTCCAGTGCGGCCAGCCGCCGCGACACGGTCGATTTGGGTAAACCCATACGCTCGGCAGCACGGCTGAAGCTGCCAGAGTCGGCCACACTGGCAAAAATGAGCAGGTCGTTGGGGTCAATGCTTGGGCTTGATTGTTCCATCATGGAATTAATCATACCCATTCAAAGGGATTCTCAAAGTCATTGTTGTTGAATAAACTACGCCCATTGCCATTAACCCAGATCAAGAAAGGACTCCGCATGAACACACGACTTGTCCAGCAGACCGTATCACAGACACGCAGCATTGAACGCCTGGTTGAAGGCCGAGCCACCTCGGACGGCGCGGGCGTCAAACTGACCCGCGTGCTGACGCAAAACCTGCAGCAGCGGCTTGATCCTTTCCTGATGCTCGACGCCTTTGGCAGCGACCAGCCTGACGACTACATTGCCGGCTTCCCTGACCATCCGCACCGCGGTTTCGAGACCGTGACCTACATGATTGCCGGACGCATGTTGCACAAAGACAGCGCCGGCCACGAAGGTCTGCTGGAAAACGGCGGTGTGCAATGGATGACCGCTGGCAAGGGCGTGATCCATTCCGAAATTCCGCAGCAGGAAAAAGGTGTGATGGAAGGTTTTCAGCTCTGGCTGAACCTGCCCAAACGCGACAAGATGAACACGCCCTGGTACCGCGATTTCAAGGCCGATGATCTGCCCAAATTTACCACGCCAGAAGGCGTGGCCGTGACCGTGATTGCGGGTGCAAGCCATGGCATCAGCGGTGCCGTGACACGCGACACCACACAACCCAACTACCTGGACCTGCACCTGAGCGCAGGCAGCCACTTTGCCCAGCCACTGCCTGCGAGTCACAACGCTTTTGTTTACGTGTACCGCGGTCAAGTCAGCATTGCCGGGGAAACCGTGCCGGTGCAACGCATGGCGATTCTGGCCAATGGCGCCCAGGCCGATGGTGTGGTGATCGAAGCCAGCGAGGATGCCAAGGTGTTGCTGATTTCAGGCCAACCTCTGAAAGAGCCTATTGTTCAGTACGGCCCCTTTGTCATGAACTCACAGGATGAAATCTACCAGGCCTTGAGCGATTTCCGCGACGGCAGGTTGGGTGAACTTTAACTGAGCCACTCAGTCCCCCCAGCTTTCGCCCATCACCTGTGCCTGCTGCAGCACCAGGTCGACCGCAGCGTCCTGCAGGCCTGGCGGGTACTTGTATTTGCGCAGGATGCGTTTCACCAGGAGCCGCAGCTTGGCGCGCACGCTTTCGCGCTCTGACCAGTCCACAGTCAGGCTCTGGCGCAGGTTTTCGGTTAGTTCGTGCGCGATCTTCTTAAGCGTTTCATCTGTCAGCTCGCGCACCGCCGATTCGTTGCTGGCCAGCGCGTCGTAAAACTTGACCTCGTCTTCACTCAGGCCCAATTGTTCACCCCGGTTGGCGGCTTCCCGGAACTTGCGGGCCATTTCCACCAGCTCTTCCATGACCTGGGCGGTTTCGATAGATCGGTTCTGGTAGCGGGTGATGACGTTGCTCAGCATCTCAGAGAACTTTTTGTCCTGCACCACGTTGCTGGCAAAACGGCTTTTGATTTCGCCCTCCAGCAGCCGCTCCAGCAGCTCCACCGCCAGGTTCTTCTCGGGCAGGTTTTTCACCTGGGTCAGAAAGGCCTCGTCGAGCAGGCCAATGTTGGGCTTGTCCAGACCGACCGCATCAAAGATGTCGACCACACTTTCAGACACCACGGCCGAGTTGATGATCTGGCGTATGGCCAGCTCGCGTTGCTCGTCGGTGCGCTTCTTGCCGCTGAGCTCCTTTTTGGTCAGGATGACCTTGACCCCCTGCATGAAGGCCACTTCTTCGCGCACGGCCCGGGCTTCGTCCAGGGTGCAGCACAGGGTGAAGGCCTTGCTCATGGCCAGTGCCGTGTCGGCAAAGCGCTTTTTGCCGTCGCGCAGGCCTTTGGCGGCATCGCCCGACTTGAGTCCCAGCACATGGTTGGCGGCACCGGCCAGGGTCTTGTGGCCACCGGTCAGGAAATTTTGATAATCAAAGCCGTGCAGCATGGCGCGCAGCACATCCAGTTTTTCCATCAGCACGCTGTAGGCTTCATGCGCGTCCACGGTGGGCCGGCCCCGGCCCTTGGATTGGGTGTATTCCTTCATCGCGGCTTTGAGCTCGTTGCCGATGCCGATGTAGTCCACCACCAGGCCGCCCTGCTTATCCTTGAACACGCGATTGACACGGGCAATGGCCTGCATCAGGTTATGGCCCTTCATGGGCTTGTCCACGTACAGGGTGTGCACACAGGGCGCATCAAAGCCGGTGAGCCACATGTCGCGCACGATCACCATCTGCAGCGCATCAAACGGGTCCTTGAAGCGTTTTTCCAGCCGTTTCTTGACCTGGGCGCTGTAAATGTGCGGGCGCAGCAGCGCCTTGTCGCTGGCCGAGCCGGTCATCACGATCTTGATGGCGCCCTTTTCGGTATCGGTGTCATGCCAGTCGGGGCGCAGCCTGACGATTTCGTTGTACAGGTGCACGCAGATGTCGCGGCTCATGGCGACCACCATGGCCTTGCCGGTCTGGGCTTTATTGCGCTCCTCAAAGTGGCTGACCAGGTCGGCAGCGACACTGGCCACGCGGGGTTCAGCGCCGACAATCTTTTCCAGTGCTGCCCAGCGGCTCTTGAGTTTGGACTGGGCACTTTCCTCTTCGTCTTCGGCGAGTTCATCAACCTCGTCGTCGAGCAGCGCCAGGTCTTCTTCTTTGAGCTTGAGTTTGGCCAAGCGCGACTCATAATAAATGGCCACGGTGGCGCCATCTTCCTTGGCCTGCTGCATGTCGTAGACATGGATGTAGTCGCCAAAGACAGCACGGGTGTCGTGGTCGGTGCTGCTGACCGGCGTGCCAGTGAAAGCAACAAAGGTGGCATTGGGCAGCGCGTCACGCAGGTGCTGGGCATAACCGGCCTGGTAGTGCGCCGTGGGGTAGTCCGGCACGGCAAACTCGGCCTTGTTGGCCGGTACCAGGCCATCGCCGGTTATCAGCGGTGAACTGGCAGGAGCAGGCGCGCCAGCGCGGGGCTTGAAGGTTTTCAGCTTGGCCTCGAAGCCGTATTGCGTGCGGTGCGCCTCGTCGGCAATCACCACAATGTTGTGCCGGTCGGACAGCACCGGGAACATGTCTTCGTCCTCGCCCGGCATGAACTTCTGGATGGTGGCAAACACGATGCCGCCCGACGGCCGGTTAGCCAGCTTGGCACGCAAGTCTTGCCGGGTGCTCACCTGCACCGGCTGCTCGCGCAACAGGTCTTGTGCCAGGCTGAACACGCCGAACAGCTGGCCGTCCAGGTCATTGCGGTCGGTGATGACCACGATGGTCGGGTTTTCCATGGCGGGTTCTTGCATGACCCGTGCGGCAAAACAGGTCATGGTGATGCTCTTACCGCTGCCCTGGGTGTGCCAGACCACGCCGCCTTTTTGTGAGCCACCGGGGCGTGATGCGGCCACCACCTTGTCAATCGCCAGGCGCACGGCATGAAACTGGTGGTAGCCGGCAATCTTCTTGACCAGGCCACCATCGTCTTCAAATAGCACAAAGTAGCGCAGGTAGTCCAGCAAATAGGAGGGCGCCAGCACACCGCGCACCAGTGTTTGCAGCTCGTTGAACTCGCCCAGCGGGTCCAGCGTGATGCCGTCAATGGTGCGCCAGGCCATGAAGCGTTCGGCATTGGCGCTCAAGCTGCCCAGCAGCGCCTCGGTGCCGTCCGAGATGACCAACACCTCGTTGGTCTGGAACACGTCCGGAATTTGCTCCTTGTAAGTCTGGATCTGGTCAAACGCCTTCCAGACATCGGCATGCTGGTCGGCGGGGTTTTTCAGCTCAATTAGCACCAGCGGCAGGCCGTTGACAAACAGGATGATGTCGGGGCGGCGGGTGTGGTGCGGGCCCTTGATGGAAAACTGGTTGACCGCCAGCCACTCGTTCTGCTGTGGGCTGGCCCAGTCGATCAGGCGCACAAAGTCGCCCCGGGTTTGGCCATCCTTCTGGTACTGCACCGGCACGCCGGTGACCAGCAGGCGATGAAAGTGCTGGTTGGCCGACAGCAGCGCCGGAAGCCCCAAGTCCAGCACCTGTTTCATGGCGTCTTCCCGCGCGGCGCTGGGCACCTTGGGGTTGAGACGGCGCATGGCCTCGCGCAGCCGAAAGGTCAGAATCACCTGGCCGTAATGGGCGCGCTCCGGCTTGGGTCCGTCATGGGCAATGTCGGGGCCGTAGGCGTGGCTGTAGCCAACGTCGGCCAGCCAGCCTAGGGTTTCCTGTTCGAGTTGGTCTTCAGTCATGGAGTGCCTTGGGCATGGCCCTGCAAAACTGCGTTCAGGGCCAGATTGACGTAATAGTTGCCGCGCCCGATCTTTTGCTTTTGCACAAACCCGCCTTCTGTCAGCGCGTCCAGGTATTTGGTGGCCGTGATGCGCGACACGTTCAAGTCCCGCTGCACAAACTCGATCTTGGTGTAGGGGTGCATGAACAGGTTATTGATCAAATCCTGGCTGTAAAACTTGTAGCCTGAGCGAATGCGCTGCTTGTAGTCGAACAGCGCAGTCTTGATGGCCTGCACTGTCGTGATGGTTTGCCCGGCGGTTTGCTCCACCGCCTCCAGCAGATACAGCACCCAGTCTTCCCAGGTGTCGTCCTCACGCACGGTTTGCAGCAGGCGGTAGTAATCCGGTTTGTGACGCACGATGTGCTTGCTGAGGTACAGCACCGGAATGTCGAGCAAGCCTTCCTTCACCAGATACAGCACATTCACAATGCGCCCGGTACGGCCATTGCCATCGTAGAACGGATGGATGCTTTCAAACTGGTGGTGGATCAATGCCATCTTGATCAGCGGATCGACATCCAGCAAGTCAGCGTCGTTGATGAAACGCTCCAGGCTCCGCATGAGCTCGATGATCTCCGCCGGGTCCTGCGGCGGGGTGTAGATGGTTTGCCCACCGCCGTCTTTGAGCGCCGTGCCTGGCAGTTTGCGAAAACCTGCGTTGTTGCGCTCGAGCTCGCCCTGAATCTGGATGATGTGGTTGCAGGTGAGCAAACCGCTGGTGCGCACCAACTCAAACCCGACCCGCAAGGCCTGGCGGTAGCGCAGCACTTCTTTGGCCGCGGGGCTGGCAAAGGCTTCGGGCAGCACATCGTCCTTGAACAACTCGTCATGCGTGGTGACGATGTTCTCAATCTCTGAACTGTCCTTGGCCTCTTGCAGGGCCAGCGTATTGATCAAAATGCCCTGGTTGGGAATGGACGCTGCAATGCCCTTCAACTCTGCCAGCTTGCGGCTGCTGCTGGCCAATTTCTTGAGAATGGCAGCCGTCTCAAACCGAGCGGGGTTGAGTTGTTCAAGCGGAGTGAGGACGGGCATGGGTAGGCCGTGACGTGTAAAACTATTCAAGATTTCTTTACATGATAGTCGTTACTTGTATAGAAAATTGAATTTTTTATACATATCAAACGTGATCTGGTGCCTCAAGCCGCCCGGACCTCGGTCAGCAGATCGGGGTGGCGGTCGAGCACCTTGAGCAGCTTGACCAGTGCCAGTGGCGGCTTGGTCTTGCCGTTCTCGTAGCGCGAGAACGCGTTGACACCCCCGCCAAAAATCTCAGCCGCCTCGCGCTGGTCCAGGGCCAGCTTCTTGCGCACACTCACGATGAAGCCGGGGTCAACAATCGAGGCGTTGACCTGCTTCTGGAAGGCTCCCATCACTGCGCTGTAACGGTCACCCTGTTGCCTGTCCAAAATCACTTCGGCACAAGCCGGGCAAAAATCACCGGTGATGTCGGGAATCACGGTGCTTTCACCCTTGTAGGTGTAGGGCAGGTCACGAGTGTCGTGAATTAGTTCAGCCGCACCGCAAACTGGGCATTTCATAGTTATAGCTCCTTAAAAGACACGATGAGAACGTCATCGATCACGGTTAATTTCAAATACACATCAGCGCCGGTGGCTGTTTGGGTGTTATAGACATCTTGCCAAATCCGGTGATCGGCATGGGTTGTCATGCTCTTTTTGAAGTTGGCCGTGGTCAACGACAAAACGACGGCACACATGCCGTCCAGGTCATGGACACCAAGCTCCAGCGCGCCTTGATACGCCACGCCGGTGGCTCGCACCTTATCTGCCTGCACCAGCGCCTTGATGGTCGTCAGTTTGCAATGGGGCGTGCTTTTTTCCATAGTTGGAATATTAACCTAGTTGGTTTAATTTGGCAAGTTGGTTAGTCTTGCCTGTAATGACGACTTGGCAAGCGGCTGATCATTCAGTTAAACTACCGTTCAAGTGGATTGGGGGTTCCTGGTCGGCGTTATAGCCTCGGTGGGTTCATCGGGGCTTTTCGCTTTTTGTGGTGAATACAACATCTGGCGACAGTTAATTTTCATTTTCACTTAGAATCCGCTCAGCTCATCTACCACGTGTAGAAGGAGTATCAGGAGCCCTTACACAGTGATGTGTCGGGGCTTCAGTCTTTTTGGGTGGCCCAGTACGCATCGCGTTCCTTGGTGAATTTGCGGATTGTGTGGCCTCTAAGGCAGTACGCAGTCTTCAGCAGGTAATACCGCGGGCCATCTTGTGTATCGCGTTTGGCCAGCACCACAGCGAAGTCGTGAAGTTCAGCCCAGATGACCACATGCGTCTCCGTGCCACGCTTGTTTTCCCACCAGGAAAACGCGACAGACTCAACATTTTCGATGCACCAGGCCACCCAGCGCACACGGGCGCAGCGGTCCAGATCAGGAAGATGGTCACCACAATGCACCCAGCACCATCGACCGCATGTGGTCGTTTTCCAGATGGCAGGACTCGTCGCAGTAGATATGGATATGTTCGGTCATGGCAGCGTTTCATCCAGTTTGTCCACGGATTCCGGCAGGCGCAATTGGCCCGAGATCAGGCGAGGGAGCAGGGTGTCGCGTAGGGCGGCTAGGGTTTGGGCTTGCTGGCTGTTACTGAAAATCTGTTTCCGAATCACACCAACGATGTCATCGAATGCACCCAGAATTTCTGCTCTGGGAAAGGGCACCGTCAATCGATAAACGTTACCTCGGTTCAATCCTGGCACGGCTGCATCGGTGTTCATCCCGGTCAGACCGAGTGTCTGCAACAGGTAAAAGCAGTAAGTCATCGGGATCGTCGTGCGAACGAAAAACACAGTGTCGATAGCAAAGAACGGTTGATCTTCCCAATACAAACTACCGACCGTACCCTTACGACCGATGATGATCGATGGGCCAATGGCAAGACTCTCGTTGTGGCAACCCGTAACGCCGCCAGAACCGTACACTGGAATTTCACCCGGTATACGGTCAGTCGACTTCAAGGCTTTGCCGTAAGCCAGCTCCATGAACTCGTCAAGCCGAGCCAACCGCCATCCCCTCGGCACCAAGCCCAGCGCCGATTCCTCGAAGCTGTCGGGAAACAGCGCCGCCGTGGCCTCGTCCATGCCCTCAGAGACACGGCCTTCCATCTTGGCGCGCACCGGGTCGAAATCGACAAACCACGACTTGAACAGCGCCTGGGCGATGGCTTCTTGGGTGGTGTTGGTTTCGCGCAGGAGGGTGATGCGGTCGTCGAGGGTGCCAAGCATCAAGGCAATCTCACGCTGCGTTTTCAGCGGCGGTAAAAGAATGGGTACGGCCGAAAGAATGCCAGTGTTCAGATTCGGCATGGTGGCACCCACGGCATGACGAATCAACCAATCTTTGATGTCCGGCAGACGCAGGCAATGTGAGATGAATTTGGCATTGGCAATGGACTCATCGCCCAACCTAACTTTCAAACACCCCGTACCGCAAAACCAGCCGACTTCATGCTGACGAATCAACGCATTCTTGGTCACGTCGCCACGACGACTGAAAACGATGTCACCCATTTGCAACTTGTGCTGCGACAAGCGATCAACATCGGCTTGATCAATTCTGGCAATGCCATCTACAACTATCCCGCCGTCGCCAATGTTGGTTGGCATAACAACCGGAATGCCAACTACCTTGTAATCGGATGTGTGCAGTTGGCTGCCAAAAGGACCAGTTTGAATGGCGCCGCCTTGGGATGAACAGATTTGACCAAGGGTGGTTTCTTGCCACTCAGCACTCATACCCCACCCCCCGGCACGACTTCATCCGGCGTATCCCACATCTCCCGATACGCATGGACGTACCCAGCCGTTGCCACCGGGTCAATGTCATAGTAATACCGGCACAGCCGCTTGAAGGCCAGCAGCATGTCCGGGTCGCAGCAAAAGCCGAGCATGTGGTCGAGTTGATGTTCGATGCGGTGGGTGTCGCGCTCACAGTTTCGAATGATGTCGTCCACTTCAGCGTTGGCGAGTGGCACGGCTTGGCGAAACAGGGCCACCATTTCCCCGGCCAGTTGGTGCAGGTTGCTGGTCATGGTGTGGTTCCGTCGTTCAACTTTTGCGCGACCACCCAATGCCCAGAACTGCGACCACCTTCCCGCCTCAATAAACCCGCCGCTTGCAAACGCCGCAAGTGGTAATTCACACCGTCTTCGGTCATGTCCAGCACACGCGCCATTTCCGGGATGGTGGTTTGCGGGTGGTCGCGCAGGTGTTCCAGTAGTACGCCAGCCCTTCCTGTAGCGCTTCCTGTAGTTGTACTTGTAGTCGTAGTCGTTCCTGTAGTCTTTTCGACAGTTTCTTGGTCGTTTAGGCTATTAAACGAAGGTCGAGCAAAGCTGGCAATAAACAAGCCCGCCACTTGTCGAAACTCTACGCTGGAGGCGTTTTCCAATATCAAGGGCATGCCACGGCCCCAGCCTTCGACCATTTCGATGCGGCGAAACAAGTCGGCAATCAGCGGGTTGCGGCGGCGCGAGACGTTGCCTTTGCGCATCTCGGCCAGCGTCAGTCCGCCAAACAAACCGCCGGGGTTGCGGATTTCCACCCGATTTTTGAAGATGGCCACTTGCACGTAGTCCGGGTCACGCCAGTCACGGTGGCAAAAGGCGTTGATGATGGCTTCGCGCAGCGCATCCATCGAGATCTCGGGCACGTCCACACGGTACAAGCCTTCGAGCCGCATGCCGATGTGGATGTTTTTGAGGATGTACTTTTGCGCCTCTTCAATCAGCTCCAGAATGTCGCCATCAAAGTCGTGCCGGTCGATGATGGTGACGGTGTCAGTAGTGCCAAACACGGCGCAGCGCAACTGGATCGGATATTTGGCAAAAAACAGCCGCGCGGCGTTGCAAAGCTCACCTTTTTGCAGCAGTTCAAGCTTGGTCAGCGCGTGCTGCAGCCTTATTTCATCGTCATCGCCCAGCGCGTCCCACTGCAGGCCAGCACGTTTGGCAAAGCTCTTGATCTTTTTGATTTCCAGCTCGGGCCAGGGCTTGTCCAGCGCGCGGGTGTCCCAGCGCAGGGCGTTCTGGTTTTTGTCCACGATGATGGTTTCCAGCTCTGCCGCGCTGAGCTGGCGGTCTTCGTCGGCCACGCGCATGTAGGCGCGGCCGTGGGCGAAGTAGGGCGCGTTTTGGCCGTCAAAGCGGATGTGGATGCAGGACTTGCCCGCGACCGTTTGCGTGGTGACTTGCGGGTAAATCTTTGGTTCGATGTGGGCAGCAATGGCTTGTGACAGGTCGCGCAGGGTTTTGTCAGTCACGTCCAGGCCCGTCGGCTTGCCGCTGGAGGCGACGCCAAACCACAATTCGCCTGCGCCATGCTTATTCAGGATGACAGCTATCGATATCATGCCTTCCTTGAGTTCGGCCAGGCTTTTTTTCAGCTCGATCGTCTCGGATTCGCGCAAGACTTCAGAACTCATACCCCAGCCCTCCCAGCTTGGAACGAATCAGCTGATCCAGCTCCGCCCCCTTGGCCATCTGCTCGCCCAGCTTTTCGGTGAGCTGCTGCATCTTGGTGGCAAAGTCTTCGTCCTTGTCTTCGACCTCTTCGGCACCGACGTAGCGGCCGGGCGTGAGCACATAGCCGTGCTGGGCAATTTCGGCCAAGATGACGCTGCGACAGAAGCCGGGGATGTCCTGGTACGCATCAGCACCGGCTTCACCGCGCCAGGCGGCAACGGTGCTGCCGATGCGCTCAATCACTTCGTCGGTCAGCTCAGATTGCACCCGGCTGATCATGGTGGCTTGTTTGCGGGCGTCGATGAACAGCACCTGGCCTTTGCGGTGGGTCTTTTGCTTGACCAGAAACCACAGGCAGGCCGGGATTTGGGTGTTGAAGAACAACTGACCGGGCAGCGCCACCATCACTTCCACCACATCGGCCTCGACCATGGCGGCGCGGATGTCGCCCTCGCTGTTCTGGCTGCTGCTCATGGAGCCGTTGGCCAGCACGATGCCCGCGCGCCCCGTGGGTTTGAGGTGGTGCAGCATGTGCTGCAGCCAGGCGTAGTTGGCGTTGCCTTGCGGCGGGTCGCCATAGACCCAGCGCGGATCACCGGTCAGGCTGCCGTGCCACCAGTCGCTGATGTTGAACGGCGGGTTGGCCAGGATGAAGTCGGCGCGCAAATCGGGGTGCTGGTTGCGGGTGAAGGTGTCACCGGGTTCACGGCCCAGGTTGAAGTCGATGCCGCGAATGGCCAGGTTCATGGCGGCCAGACGCCAGGTGGTGGGGTTGGCCTCCTGGCCGTAGATGGACACGTCGCCAATCTTGCCGCCGTGGGCTTCGATGAATTTCTCGGACTGCACAAACATGCCGCCCGACCCACAACAGGGGTCATACACCTGGCCGCTGTGCGGGCTCAGGATGGCGACCAGGGTTTTGACGATGCTGGCCGGGGTGTAAAACTGCCCGCCGCGCTTGCCTTCGGCGCTGGCGAACATGCCCAGAAAGTATTCGTACACCTGGCCCAGCACGTCACGCGCGGTGCTGGGGTTGTTGCCAAAGCCGATGGTGGACACCAGGTCAACCAGTTCACCCAGCTTGCCATCGGGCAACTGGGCGCGGGCGTAGCGTTTGTCCAGAATGCCCTTGAGCTTGGGGTTCTCCAGCTCGATCAGGGTCAGGGCTTCGTCGATGCGCTTGCCGATGTCGGGCTGTTTGGCGGCAGAACGCAGGGCCTCCCAACGCGCCGGTTCGGGCACCCAGAAGGCGTTGACCTCTTTGTAATAGTCGCGGTCTTCCAGCTCGGCCTCGATGTCGCCGGGGCCGGCCTCATGGTAGAAATACTCGTCTGCCGGGTTGGTCAGGCGGGTGACCAGCTCGGCACGCCGGGCGGCGAAAGTGTCGGAGATGTATTTGACGAAGATGAGGCCGAGCACCAGGTGCTTGTATTCGGCGGCGTCCATGTTGGCGCGCAGCTTGTCGGCGGTGGCCCAGAGGGTCTTTTTGATGTCGTCGAGCATGTCGGTGCGTCTTCCCTTGAGCTTGGTTGTTTTGCTTGTGCTCGGACTATAGCGAGTCTGGGGGCGACGGTGTCCGGTGTCCGGTGTATTCGTAGACGGCGCGCCAATGCGCCCGTTGCCTCCTCAAAAACACTGTTAAATTGTCGGTAGGTTGTGATACGACTGAGACCCAAAGGGACAACAAAAAACCCGCTGCGCTGGGGAGCGTGCGGATTCTGAGGGGATTTGATACTGTCTGAAGCGCTGTTTTGGTGCCCGGGGCCGGAATCGAACCGGCACTCCTTTCGGAGGGGGATTTTGAGTCCCCTGCGTCTACCAATTTCACCACCCGGGCAACGCTTTGAGGCCCGAATTATGGCACAGTGCGGGTTATGAAATATTCAACCATCGAAGATTTGATCGGCAAGACCCCTCTGGTGCGCCTGCAGCGTATTGGGGCCTCTGACAACGCGGCGCGCGGCAACGTCATTCTGGGCAAACTGGAGGGCAACAATCCGGCGGGGTCGGTCAAGGACCGTGCCGCCATGTCGATGATCCAGCGCGCCCAGGAACGCGGCGAGATCACCCCGGGCGACACCCTGATCGAAGCCACCTCGGGCAACACCGGCATTGCCCTGGCCATGGCGGCGGCCATCAAAGGTTACCGCATGGTGTTGATCATGCCCGAAGACCTGTCGATTGAGCGGGCGCAAACCATGAAGGCGTTTGGTGCCGAGTTGATTTTGACGCCCAAAAGTGGCGGCATGGAATATTCGCGCGATCTGGCTGACCAGATGGCGCGCGAGGGCAAGGGCCATGTACTCGACCAGTTCTCCAACCCCGACAACCCGCGCATCCATATCGAGACCACCGGGCCCGAGATCTGGGCTGACACCAAGGGCAAGATCACCCACTTTGTCAGCGCCATGGGCACCACAGGCACCATCACCGGGGTCTCGCAGTACCTCAAAAAGAAGAACCCGGCCATCAAAATCATTGGTGTGCAGCCTACCGAGGGCTCCCGCATTCCGGGCATCCGCAAATGGCCGCAAGCCTATTTGCCCAAAATTTACGACCCCACCCATATCGATGAACTGCTCTATGTGAGCCAGGAAGATGCCGAGGAAATGTGCCGCCAACTGGCCCGCGAAGAAGGTATTTTTGCCGGCATTTCAGCGGCCGGGGCCTGCTGGGTGGCCAGGGAAATTGCCAAGCGTGAAAAACATGCGACGATTGTCTTCATCGTCTGCGACCGGGGCGACCGTTATCTGTCCACCGGTGTCTTTCCGGCCTGATGCCGCGCAAGCCTCAAAACTCCAGGAACCCAGCATGCACATCGATAAAGAAATTGACACCCGCGGGCTGAATTGCCCGCTGCCCATCCTGAAAGCCAAAAAGGCCCTGGCCGAGCTGGAAAGTGGCCAGGTGCTCAAGGTGATCGCCACCGACGGCGGCTCACTGCGCGACTTTCAGGCTTTTGCCAAACAGACCGGCAACGAGTTGCTAGAGCAGGAGACGGTGGGCATGGAGTTTATTCACGTGCTGCGTCGGCGCTGAGAGCCGCCTTGGTCGACTGAAGTCGACCCTACAACGCCCCTACAGCATGCCAACGTCAGGTTCAGCCCAGCCGCGCCAGTTGGTCCCTGACCTTGGCCAGCGTGGCCTCGAAATCGGCCAGGCGCTTGCGCTCCTGGTCGATCACGGCAGCGGGCGCCCGGGCCACAAAAGACTCGTTGCCGAGCTTGCCGTTGGCCTTGACGATTTCGCCCTCCAGGCGCGCCAGTTCCTTGCCCAGGCGCAGCTTTTCCGCCGCCACGTCAATTTCCATGAACAGACAGATGCGCGCCTCACCCACCACGGCCACCGGTGCGGCTTGCGCGGCCGCAGCCCAGGCGGCCTCGTTTTCAAACACGCGGACTTCGCTGAGCTTGGCCAGCGCTTGCAGCACCGGCGCCGCTTGCGTCATGAAGGCCGCCTCGGCGTTTGATCCGGCAATGACAAACAAGGGCAAACGGGTGGCCGGTGACACACTCATCTCGCCGCGCAGGTTGCGGCAGGCGTCCACCAATTGTTTGAGTTTGGCAACATGCGCAATAGCGGCTTCGTCAATACGCTCGGGCTGGCTCACCGGGTAAGCGGCAATGGCCACCGAGGGGCCAGCACGCCCGGCCACCGGCGCAATTTTTTGCCACAGTTCTTCGGTCACAAACGGGATGATGGGGTGTGCCAGGCGCTGGATGGTTTCCAACGTGCGGATCAGGGTGCGGCGAGTCGCCCGTTTTTGCGCATCACTGCCAGTTTGGATCTGCACCTTGGCGATTTCCAGGTACCAGTCGCAGAACTCGTTCCAGACAAAGTCGTAGATGGTGACGGCCACCATGTCGAGGCGGTAGTCGGCAAACCCCTGGGCCACCTGGGCTTCCACCTTTTGCAGCAAGGAGACGATCCAGCGATCCGCCGCGCTGAAGTCGAGGTAGCTGGCGCCCACTTCGCATTCGGCCGCCGTGTGCTCTTTCAAACCGCAGTCCTGGCCTTCGCAGTTCATCAGCACAAAGCGGCTGGCGTTCCAGAGCTTGTTGCAGAAGTTGCGGTAACCCTCGCAGCGCTTGGCATCGAAGTTGATGGACCGGCCCAACGAGGCCAGCGAGGCAAAGGTAAAACGCAGCGCGTCGGCGCCAAAGGCCGGAATGCCCGCCGGGAATTCTTTTTCGGTGTTCTTGCGCACCTGCGGTGCGGTCTCGGGCTTGCGCAGGCCTTCAGCGCGTTTGACCAGCAGTTCGGGCAGGGCAATGCCGTCGATCAGGTCGACCGGGTCGAGCACATTGCCCTCGGACTTGCTCATCTTGTGGCCCTGGGCGTCACGCACCAGGCCGTGGATGTAGACATGTTTGAACGGCACCTGGCCGGTGAAATGCGTGGTCATCATGATCATCCGGGCGACCCAGAAGAAGATGATGTCGTAGCCGGTGACCAGCACACTGCTGGGCAGGTAAAGGGCGAAATCGTCAGTTTTTTCGGGCCAGCCCATCGTCGAGAACGGCACCAGCGCAGACGAGTACCAGGTATCAAGCACGTCGTCGTCGCGGCGCAGGGTCTTGCCGGGCGCCTGGGCCTGGGCATCGGCCTCGTTGCGCGCCACGTAAACCTTGCCATCCTCGTCATACCAGGCCGGAATCTGGTGGCCCCACCAGAGTTGGCGGCTGATGCACCAGTCCTGGATGTTGTTCATCCACTGGTTGTAGGTGTTGACCCAGTTCTCGGGCACAAAACGCACCTCGCCCGACTGCACGGCGTCGATGGCTTTTTGGGTGATGGACTTGCCGGTGGGGTCTTGGTCGCTGACCTTGGTCATGGCCACAAACCACTGGTCGGTCAACATGGGCTCAATGACCTGGCCGGTGCGGGCGCAGCGCGGCACCATGAGCTTGTGTTTTTTGATCTCGACCATCAATTCGAGCGCCTGCAAGTCCTTGACGATCTGTTTGCGCGCGGCAAAACGATCCAGGCCGACATAGGCCGCTGGTGCGTTGGCTTCAATCTTGGCATCAAGCGTGAGCACACAAATCATCGGCAGCTTGTGGCGCTGGCCCACAGCGTAGTCGTTCTGGTCGTGCGCAGGCGTCACTTTCACCACGCCGGTACCAAAGGCCTTGTCGACATAGTCGTCGGCAATGATCGGAATCGCGCGGTCGCATAGGGGCAGCGTCACGTGTTTGCCAATCAGGTGGGCGTAGCGCTCGTCTTCGGGGTGGACCATGGCGGCCACGTCGCCGAGCATGGTCTCGGGGCGGGTGGTCGCCACCACCAAGCCGGGGGCAAGTTCGCCATTGACCAACTGCGGGCCGTCGGCAAACGGGTACAGGATGTGCCACAGGCTGCCGTCTTCTTCCTCGGATTCCACCTCCAGGTCAGACACTGCGCTCATCAGCACCGGGTCCCAGTTGACCAGGCGCTTGCCGCGGTAGATCAGGCCCTGTTCAAACAGGCGCACAAAGGTTTCGGTCACGGTTTTGGACAGCTTGGGGTCCATGGTGAAATACTCGCGGCTCCAGTCCACGCTGTCACCCATGCGGCGCATTTGGGTGGTGATGGTGTTGCCGCTTTTCTCTTTCCACTCCCAGACTTTTGAAACAAAGTTCTTGCGTGCCTCGGCTGGCGTTGGGCCCATGTCGTGACGGCTGATGCCTGCGGCTTGCAACTGGCGCTCGACCACGATTTGCGTGGCAATGCCGGCATGGTCGGTGCCCGGAATCCAGGCGGTGTTGAAACCCGCCATGCGGTGGTAACGCGTCAGGCTGTCCATGATGGTCTGGTTGAACGCGTGCCCCATGTGCAGCGTGCCGGTCACGTTGGGCGGTGGCAGCTGGATGCAGAAGTTGTCGCCACGCGCGGCAGCGTCCAGACTGGGCTGGCCCGTGCCCCGGCTACCGGCCACACCATAGCCGCGTTTTTCCCATTCGGGGCCCCAATGGGCTTCCAGGGCAGCGGGCTCGAATGATTTGGACAGGCTGTTCAAGCCGGGTTGTTGCAGTGCATCGTTCATGGTGACTTTGATTTTGGCATCCTGTACCCTCTGTGGGTCGCTGGATGCAAGTGCGGCGCCTTTAGAAAGGTGCCGCTGTTGGGTGGAGGCGAGTGGGGCTGATTTTATTCGACCAGGGGAAGGGTTTTGACATAGGCAAGTAGTTCCATGGGCGAGATGGGACGACCAAGCCAATAGCCTTGCAAAATATCGCAACCATGGATCCGCAAAAATTCGGCCTGCGCCTGCGTTTCAACGCCTTCGCCCACGACCTTCAAGCTCAGGGCATGCGCCATCTGGATGACCGCTTTGACAATCGCCCCACTCTCGCTGTCATGGGGAAGGTCGCGCACAAAACTCTGATCAATCTTGAGCTCACTGACCCGAAAGCGCTTGAGGTAGCCAAACGACGAGTAGCCGGTACCAAAATCATCAATGGACAGTGAAAACCCCGCTTGATAGAAGGCCTCCAGAACAACTGCACCGTCTTCGTCCATCAACGCACTTTCAATCAACTCGAATTCAAAGCGGCTGACCGGCTCCCCAAAACTCAAAATGGTTTTACAAAAACGCTCAACCAAGCTGCAACCGTGCAGCAATTGATGCGGCGAGACATTGATGGACACCTTGGGCACTTCAACCCCATGCGTACGCAAGATGGCCAGATCTCTGCACACTTGACTTAACACCCAGTCGCCAAGCTCATTAATCAACCCGGTTTGCTCGGCCACTGGCACGAATTCGGCAGGCGACATTTGTTGACCATCGTCGCGCTGCCAGCGCACCAGCGCTTCAACACCAACCAACTGCCGCGTTTGCGCACAAAGTTGGGGTTGATAGGCGACCCACAACCCAGACCCGTCATGTTGCAAGGCTCCGCGCAAACTGGCTTCAATGTCCAGGTCACTGCGCACACGTGCATCAATGGCATCTGAATAAAACCGGAAACCATTCTTGCCATGGGTTTTTGCCACATACATGGCCATGTCTGCACGCTGCAGCAAAACCGTAGGGTCACTGTCATCACAGGGCAGCAAAAGCACGCCGATGCTGAGCCCCACATGACTTGGGGTGGGCGTGGTCTGCAGCGGCTCGGCAAGGGTCTCAACCATCAACCGCGCGACCCTTGCCGCATGCTCCGGGTCGGAGATGCCGTAAAGAATCACCCCAAACTCGTCACCACCCAGGCGTGCCACCACGTCGCCGGATCGCAAAACCGAGGACAAACGCTGGCCGATCAACCGCAGCGCCTGGTCACCCACCGCATGTCCCAAGGTGTTGTTCACTTTTTTGAAATCATCAATATCGATGAACAACAGTGCGGCCCCCATGGGCCCACGTGTCGAACGAGCTACGGCCAGGCGCAGCTCGCGTTCAAACAAACGCCGATTGGGCAGGTCTGTGACGAGGTCGTAAAACGCCATCAGTTCCAGTTGCTCTTCGGCCAGCACCATGCGTTGTCGCAACCCACGGGTCAAACGATAAGCCAGTGTCAGGGCTACCGTCGCAATACCCAGCACACCCAGTGCGTATTCAAGCATGCGCCAATAGAGCGACAAAAAGCTGATGCGCAGCAACAAAGTCCCGACTTTGTCACCCTCAATAACCACGTCCTCACGCAAAATATCATCCCACAAGCTGACCGAGCTTGCGTCCAGAAGCTGAAGCGACTTCGGCAAAGTTTCACCGCCACTCAAAGCCAGTTGTACGGGAAAAAGAAAATCACCAACCGCGGCCAACCGTTCACCACCAGCCCGATACAAAGCCCCTCCCGTGATACGAGGCGTGAACCGCAATGCCCCCATGGTTTCCTGTGCTGCTTCGGCATCATTGAATACCAGTGCAGCCACACTGGTGGCACCAATGATGGAGGCCTCAGTACGCAACTCTTCCAGCATCTGCTGGCGACCAATCACGTACTGATGCACCATCAACAAAAAGAACGCGATCAGCAGCGCCAAGCCAGTCGACAATAAACTCAGACGTTTAGAACTTCCAAGGCGATCTTGCTGGCTCGACATGCCCTTACTCTATCACCTGGCGTGCCAGCCGAAGTACTTTGGAACTGATCGTCAGCGCGGTCTGGCGAACAGCATTCAGATCAACGTCAAAAACAACACGCCCACGATCAACGTCCAGGTTGAGCATGACGCCACGTTGCAAATACCCCGCGGAATCACCTACCAGCAAAACGCCATGCGTGCGCGCCTGTGGCACCACATGGGTCAAACTGGCGGCTTCAAAAGAGGCCACATAAAGCGCATGGCAGTGCGCGATCTTGCTGGCTTCAACTCGAACAACTCGAAGCGGCTTGCCTTTGAGCAACTTGCCATCAAGTTGCATCAGAGCAGTCGACACGGGTCCGATGCCGAGATAACACACCGTGATCTGGGCTGTTGGCTGTGTATTCTGGTTTGGCCAGTCTACAAATAACAGCATATTGACCAGAATGGCGGCTTTCAGTTCAGGCTCAAGAGCCTGTCGTTGCGCTTGTGCCAGTGCTGCCAGCGCCAACAAAAGCAACGCCAAACCCGTTCGCCAGACCGTTCGGGCAGACATCAGCATCAATCACCCCTCACAAAGGCAGCGTCCAACGCAGTCTGAATTGGCGTCCATCCTGGGCCAGCGCGTCCTGTGCAAAGGCTGAGGATGCCGGGTCAAGATAACGGCGATCACCCATGTTATGAACCCCCAGAACAAACGCTCCCCAACCCACCATGGGTTCACAGGACAGTGTCAAATTGAACACACCGAACCCAGGCACGCGTCCCACCAACGAACGCCGATCAGACACCCCTTGCCATTCCGAGGCGAGCGTCCAACCTGCTGCCAATGGCATACCCAAGACCACTTTGCCAAGCCATTGCGGTGAATTTTCGAGTTCACTGCCATTGACCGCGCTTGACCATTGCCGCGACAGGCTGGCACGCACGCGGTAGCCGCTGGGCCAGCGCTTCTCAGTGTCAAGCTCGACACCACGCGTCTGCAGGCTGGGCTGATTGGCAAATACGACCATTCCATCCGTTGGATCCACAACCTGATCAATCATGTCGCGTACCACATTGCGGTACAAACTTACCCCAAACCGCCCACCCTGGGCGACACGAAAATCGGCCGCCAGTTCGGCACTGCGGATACGTTCTGGCCGCAGCGCCGGATTGGCTTTTTGCAGCACACCGCCATCGTCGTAAAAACGCTCGTAGGCATTGGGTGCACGGTAAGCATTGCCCAGCATCATCTTCAGGGTAGCCCCTTCATTGGGTTGATAAATCAGTGCGGCGCGCGGTGAAGTGATGGCCGGGTAATCACTGTGCTGGTCGTAACGCAGCCCCAAATTCAGCAACCACTGCCTGGACAAGCGCCATTCATCCTGCACAAAAACGCCAAGGGTACGAGAGGGATGATTGTTGTCAAGGTAACTTGTGGCTGGAAAAACGTCAAAATTGCGCTGTTTCACCAGCGTGTTCCATTGCGTCTCGATACCCAGCATCAACTTGTGCATGGGCCACGTGCTGATGATCAGCCGGTAATCACCCCCCACCCAGTTGGCACGCCCGGTATCACGGTTGTCGATCTGCCCGGTGTAGACGTAATCACCACTGTAACGGTAGCTGCCATCAAAGACCCTGAACTGTTGTTGCCAGCCATTGACCAGCAGGCCGTCATAAGCCAGCTCAATCAAGGCATGTTGATCCACCGTGTGTGTGCCGGGCTGGCCAAAAACAGTCGAATAGGGTGCGTTGGGCAAGTTTTTGTCGCGTGAACTCAGGTTGGCGCTCAGATGCCAATGGCCCAAATTGAATTTGGCATAGGCTTTTTGATAAGACTCACCATCCAGACCACGTGCCCAACCGTTGTCGACCCCAGTATTGAACTCGGGAAAATAAAGATCACTCCCACGCGTGTCAGACGCGGCCAGTGCAACCAACCAATCACGTGTGTCATCCATGCGCTGACCCGCCAGCAGCCCAAGGCGACGGCTGGCCCCGCTACCCACCTCGGCGCTAAGTCGGGTGCCATTGACATCACCGCCATCAAGCATCACGGCATTGACAATGCCAAACAGCGCATTGGCACCATAAACCGCAGACGATGGCCCCGACACAAACTCCAGCCGTTTGACCCAATCGAGCTCTATCGGTGCTTCATTGCCAATGTGCGCCTGATCGTACAGGGCATCATTGCGTCGCGCACCGTCGGTCAGCAGCAAAATGCGCGAGTTGTAGTCGCCCGGACGGTTGAAGCCACGCACGCCAAGATAACTGTAATTGCGATCATTGCTGACATACAAACCCGGCAAACTCGATAACGCCTCTGCCAGATTGCGGTAGTGGTGGCGGCGCAACTCTTCTTGCTCAATGACCCGCACCGAGGCCGGTGAATCAGCCAGCGGTTGGCCGTAGCGCGAGGCACTTTGAACCTCGACCCGAAGCAAATCGTCAAGCGACATTTGAGCCAGTTCACCCGCTTCAGCCAGCGCCGCCGCTTGCAGCGGAGCACTACAACACCACAACACCAGTGCCCTTGCCAAAGGGCCACCCATACGAATCCAAGCTGCTGGACAAAGACGTGATAGACGTGCTGTTTCAGGATAAAAGTTCATTGGGCTACTGCATGTGGCATCTCGTGCATATTCTATGCAGTTGGTAGACGCATCAGGTAGTCAAACGCACTCAGGGCCGCCTTGGCGCCGTCACCGGTGGCGATGATGATCTGCTTGAACGGCACAGTGGTGGCGTCGCCGGCGGCAAACACACCCGGCACGGACGTCTGGCCGCGCGCATCGACCACAATTTCGCCGTGGCGCGACAGTTCCAGCGTGCCCTTGAGCCATTCGGTATTGGGCACCAGGCCAATTTGCACAAACACACCTTCGAGTTCGATGTGGTGGCTTGTTTCAGTAGCGCGGTCCTTATAGGTCAAACCGTTCACTTTTTGCCCGTCACCGGTGATCTCGGTGGTTTGGGCGTTGGTGTGGACCGTCACATTGGGCAGGCTGTTGAGCTTGTTGACCAGCACCGCATCCGCGCGCAACCTGGTGTCGAATTCGATCAGGGTGACGTGGGCCACGACACCGGCCAGGTCAATGGCCGCCTCGACGCCCGAATTGCCGCCGCCGATCACTGCCACACGTTTGCCCTTGAACAGCGGGCCGTCGCAGTGCGGGCAATACGCCACACCCTTGTTTTTGTACTGGGCTTCGCCGGGCACGTTGACGTTGCGCCAGCGTGCGCCGGTACTCAAAATCACCGTTTTACTCTTCAGGCAGCCCCCATTGGCGAGCTGGATTTCGACCAGGCCATTCGGCTCGGCGGCCGCAATCAGCTTGTCGGCGCGCTGCAGGTTCATGATGTTCACATCGTAGGCGCGCACATGCGCTTCGAGCGCCGCAGCAAACTTGGGGCCGTCGGTTTCCAGCACCGAGACATAGTTTTCAATGGCCAGAGTGTCATTAACCTGACCACCAAAACGCTCGGCAGCAATACCGGTGCGAATGCCTTTGCGTGCGGCGTACACAGCAGCTGCGGCACCGGCCGGGCCACCGCCCACAATCAGCACGTCATAGGGCGCCTGGGCGCTCAGTTTGGCCGCGTCGCGCACCGCTGCGCCACTGTCGAGCTTGGCCACAATTTCTTCCACCAGCATGCGGCCCGAGCCAAATACCTGGCCATTGAGGAACACCATGGGCACCGCCATCACCTGGCGTTGGTTGACTTCGTCCTGGAAGGCGCCGCCTTCAATGACCACGATTTTGACCCTGGGGTTGAGCACCGCCATCAGCGCCAGCGCCTGCACCACGTCCGGGCAGTTATGGCAGCTCAACGACATGTAAACCTCAAAATTGAAGTCCCCGTCGAGTGCCTTGATCTGGTCGATCAGCTCTTGCTCGACCTTGGGCGGGTGGCCACCGGTCCACAGCAGCGCCAGCACCAGCGAGGTGAATTCATGGCCCAGTGGCAGGCCGGCAAAACGCAGGCTGTTGCTGCTGCCGGTGCGCTGCAGGCTGAACGAGGGCTTGCGCGCATCATTGCCGTCGGTCTTGAGCGTGATCTTGTCGCTGCGCAGGCCCTGGATGATCTGCAACAGCGACAGTGTGTCGCGGGAGTTCTCGGAGTCGTCTAGCGAGGCCACGATCTCGAACGGCTGTTGTACGCGCTCCAGGTAAGCGCCCAGTTGTGTCTTGAGGGATTCGTCCAACATGTCTTTCGTTCTTTCGTAATATTCAAGCGACTTCGAGAACCGGCCTCTGCCCCAGTGCTTGGGCAAGGCCAGAAACGCGCTGGCGAACCTCTTGAGTTCGCCAGCGGGGGGGGAGGGTGGGGCTTTGTAGGGCGGACTTTAGTCCGCCTGTCCGACTGAAGTCGGCCCTACAAACACCCTACAAAGACCATGGCCGACTAAAGTCGGCCCTACAAGTTAGATCTTCCCAACCAGGTCAATCGACGGGGCAATGGTCTTGGCGCCTTCGTTCCACTTGGCGGGACAGACTTCACCCGGATGCGCGGCGGTGTACTGGGCCGCCTTGAGCTTGCGCAGGGTTTCCTTCACGTCGCGGGCAATTTCATTGGAGTGGATTTCCAGGGTCTTGATGATGCCGTCGGGGTTGACGACAAAGGTACCGCGGTAAGCCAGGCCGTCAGCGTCAATGTGCACGTCAAAACCACGGGTCAAGGTGTGGGTAGGGTCACCCACCAGCGGAAACTTGGCCTTGCCCACGGCGGGGGAGGTCTCGTGCCACACTTTGTGCGAGAAATGGGTGTCGGTGGTCACGATGTAGACCTCAGCACCAGCTTTCTGAAATTCGGCATAGTTGTCAGCCGCATCCTCGACTTCGGTAGGGCAGTTGAAGGTGAAGGCCGCTGGCATGAAAATCACGACCGACCATTTGCCCTTCATGCTTTCGTTGCTGACTTCAACGAATTTGCCGTTGTGGAAGGCTTGGGCTTTGAAAACGGGGATTTGTGTGTTGATCAGGGACATGTGGGACTCCAGATTAAGTTAAAAAAAGTGTCGGTACGATGTCTGCATCATTACCGATGGGTTGAATCATAGCGGGCTACTATCGTTTTCATGATGCATTGTTTATAAGCTATCGATAGTCAAATTGTATGAATGGGGTCACGCCGTGGTGAGTTCCAAGCTGCGTATCATCCGGGCTTACTTGCCGTCATCCTTTTTTTGCAACCAGCCTTGTCAACCATGTTGTTTTTACTCTCGCCCGCCAAATCGCTCGACTTTGATCCGCCAGGCGCTGACGTTGCGCACAGCCAGCCACTGTTTGTACCGCAGGCCAGGGAATTGATCGGCCTGCTGCGCCAAAAGTCGCCCCAGGAGATTGCCAGCCTGATGAGCCTGAGCGACAGCCTGGCGGGGTTGAACGTGGCGCGTTACCAGGCCTGGTCAGCCAAATTCACGCACAAAAACGCCAAGCAGGCGGTGCTGGCTTTCAACGGTGATGTCTATGACGGGCTTGATGCCAAAACCTTGAGTGCGGACGAACTGGCCTGGGCACAAGACCATGTCTGCATCTTGAGTGGCCTGTACGGCGTGTTGCGCCCGCTCGACTACATGCAGCCCTACCGTCTGGAGATGGGCACCAGGCTGGCCAACCCGAACGGCCGGGACCTGTACCAGTTCTGGGGGTCGCAGATTGCCCACTACCTCAACACCCGCTTGGCCGCTGACAAAACCCCGGTGATCATCAACTTGGCCAGCCAGGAGTATTTCAAGGCCGTGGACAAGAAAGCGCTCAAGGCACGGGTGGTGGACTGCGTGTTCGAAGACTTCAAGGGCGGGCAATACAAAATCATCAGCTTTTATGCCAAGCGTGCACGGGGTCTGATGGCGCGTTTTGCCACCACCCGGTGCCTGAGCTTGCCCGAGCAGCTCAAGGCCTTTGACCTCGATGGTTATACCTTTGACAGCAGCATCTCGCAAGCCGAACGGTTGGTGTTTCGCCGCCAACTGTAACGCCGGTATTGGTGTATTCCCTAGGTGACAGGACAGGTGATTGACAGTTTGAAGGCTCAAAATTCGCCGGTGTTCAGTTCATTCGTCAACAGGAGACTCACCATGATCCGTATGAAACCTCTCGCCCTTTGGGCCGCCCCCGTTGCTGTGGCAATGGTCACTTCCACCTCAGCCTTCGCCTTTGAGCCTGGCAGCACCGAATGTATTGCGCCCGCTGGCGCCGGTGGTGGCTGGGACATGACCTGCCGTCTGGTGGGCAAAACCTTGCAAGACCTCAAGCTGATCCCGGGCACCTTGCAGGTCATCAACAAGGCCGGCGGCGGTGGCGGTGCAGCCTATGCCGAGGTCATCAACAAGCGCAACAGCGACAACAACCTGCTCGTTGCCGCATCGACCGCAACGGCGGCCCGTCTGGGCCAGAATGCCTACCCGGGCAACACTGTGGACCAGGTCAAGTGGCTGGCCTCGGTGGGTGCTGACTACGGCATGGTGGCCGTGGCAGCCGATTCACCTTACAACACGCTGCCCGAATTGATGGCCAAAGTCAAATCGGATCCAACCGCGATCTCGTTCGCCGGCGGCTCTGCCGTGGGAGGCTGGGATCACCTGAAGGTGTTGATCGCGGCGCGCAAGTCGGGAATCACCAATGTGCGCTCGGTCAAATACGTCGCTTTTGATGGTGGTGGCGAAGCCGTCACACAATTGCTGGCGGGTAAGATCCAGGCCTTCACCGGCGACATCTCCGAAGCCAAGGGCTTTGTCGACGCCGGCAAGATCAAGGTGCTGGCGGTGCTGGCCCCTGAACGCCTGAGCGGTGACTTTGCCAAGTTCCCGACTGCCAAGGAGCAGGGTCTGGATGCGGTGGGTGCCAACTGGCGCGGCTTTTTTGTGCCCGGCGGCATGAGCCAGGATGCCTATAACTTCTGGGTCAAGGCCGTCGGTACCGTGTATGACTCCGCCGAGTGGAAAGCCATCATGGCCAAAAACGGCATGGCACCCCTGAACCTGCGCGGCGACGCTTTTCAGAAATATGTGAAAGAGTCGGTGAACGAAATCAACGCGCTGTCGAAAGAAATCGGCATCGTCAAGTAAGGCCTGGCGCCACCACAGGACCTGTCGATCCATTCAATTGACAGGTCTTTCTTTATTCCGGGGCCTGTTTGTCCCCTTTAATTGACCGGAGCCTGCCATGAAGAGCGACCGTATCTTAGCCATCATTGTGCTTGCTGCCTCCCTGGGGATGATGTGGGCCGCCATCCAGATTCAGGAAAGCTTCATCCAGGACCCGATGGGCCCCAAGTCATTTCCCATGCTGATCGCCGTGCTCATGGCGGTGTCGGCCGTGGTGATGTTTTTCAAGCCGGATGCTGACCCACACTGGCCGGGCGTGTA
>Ga0208863_1000198_pt1 | contig 73477 bp, 65 predicted proteins | sample RifOxyD3_FD_184040 | JGI IMG/M metagenome (GOLD analysis project Ga0208863, IMG submission 184040) | Soil microbial communities from Rifle, Colorado - Rifle Oxygen_injection D3 (SPAdes) | ecosystem: Environmental > Terrestrial > Deep subsurface > Rock core/Sediment | place: Rifle, Colorado... | reverse complement strand
AAAGGCCAATGCGGCGTTGCACAATCACATACTCGGCAATGGCAATGGCAATCCCCTCGCGCTCCTGCCGTGCTGTGTTAATGACGCCGCATTGGCCTTTTACAGCCTCACGAGACAACGCACGATCGAAAGATGAGTCTCCCTGCCGATAACTGGAGAGCCCACGATGCGCAATCTCCTTGAACCGATTGGAGTCGATATAACCAAGCGTGAAGGGGTGCTGTTCGATATGCCAGGCATGCTCATCGACGATTGCGTCGAGGTCATGACTATCGACCGGCGCTACCTGCGCCTTTTCCAGAGTGGATGTTATTGCCTCCCACACGATCCCCGGCCATTTCTTGGTCATGGTTATGGCGTTGGCGACAATCTCACGGTACACCGATACTGGAATCGTGATGGTTGCCTCCCCCCATTTTCTGGCCTTGATGTTTACCAACATTTCCTCACGCATTTTTGAGTAGGCGGCCCGCGTTACATCCTCCCAGCGTCTTTCCTGCTCCTGCCGCAGATGGCATATCTTGCGGATGATGAGACTCCGCACTTCCTCGGGCAGTTTCGGGTGGATCTTACTGGAGCCAGCTTTTTTCGGCATACCGCTCTCCTTACGCCCGCCCCTGAAAGTAGCGGGCAAGCATGGTATTCGACATTTGACGGAAGAAATCTTTGGTTGAGTAGTGCCTGGCCATGTATTCGCCTCTTTGGTAAGAAAATGGAATTAGACATTAGGATTATGCTGGACTTTACAGTATATTACTGTACTTCTGCGCTCGCCACAACCGCAACACCTGATACGCTAGATATAGAGATTCGCGCCACACCAGCGCTATTTTGACGGTGTCGATAAATATAGCGACTTCGATGTCGTCGTTTATGCGATCATGGAAGAGGTAAAGAAGGTGGCCAGGCAACCGCATGGTTTGGTTAACTCCGCCTGCTGCCTGGTCTCTACTGGCCCTACTTGTTGGTCCGGCAATGCTGGCTGGAGCCTGGTTCATGATCTGACGAGCGGGCCGAGGACCTTTGTCTCCTGAGTTCAGTCAGGTGGCTGCCCGAATGCGGCTTCCGGCCATTGAGGATTCGTTGACTGATTATCGGTTAACCCGTAACCCCTTCTTCTTCAAGTTTGTGAAGCGAAAGATAGTGGACGATTCTCACCAGTCGTTTCTTATTTCGCTCGACCACCTGAAGCAGATTCTCGCTGTTGCAGGAACCAAAGGGTTGAAGGGAGTTAGCCTAAGTTACGAGGCACTGGAAGGAACCTATCTGCGAGAGTCAGACATGCTTGGCCTGATCCGCTCCGGCTATGTCGGTACTCACCAAGCCGAAACAACGGCGCTTGCAACGATTATCGATGCGGCCGCCAAAGGCAATAAGGCCGTGGTGTTGGCTTGGCAGCAGAAGATTGAGAAAACTTTTGAGGCGCTAGATGATTAAATCCGTAAATAACTACCCAGTCTCACAACTCTTCGATATCGAAGCGGGCGTGATCTACGCCATCCCTCGCTACCAGCGCGAGTACACCTGGGGTAAAAATCAGTGGGAAAACCTGTTCGATGACGTGCTTGAGAACGATCCAGGCTATTTCCTTGGCTCGATCATCTGCATCAACCAATCGACCGATGCACTTTCTGTCCAAAAACTAGAGCTGGTTGATGGGCAGCAGCGGCTGACCACTCTCTCCTTGTTGTTTGCCGCAGTTTATCACGCATTAAAGAGCCATGAGTCCAAACTGGACGACGATCAGCGGGTTGAGCTGATTAACTTGAAGCGCAAGCTAGTTTTAAAAAAGGGGGAGGATCAGATCCGGGTCATTCCCCAGATCCAGAACAGCAACCAAGATGATTACCGCGCCGTATTGGCGGAAACCGGGGTGGTAAGCGTTTGCGATCTGCCGGCCTATGCCAAGAATCGGAAGATATTTCGAGCATACCGATATTTTAAGGAACGAATTGCTGACATGGTTGATGGCAGCAAAGATGCGCTGGGTGGCATCATGGAGTTCCTGGATAAGGTCAGCCATGCCTGCCTGGTCAAGATTGAAGTGGCAAGTCATGCGGATGCATACACCTTGTTTGAATCTCTCAACAATCGGGGGGTACCGCTGTCGGCTATCGATTTGATTAAGAACAAAATGTTGGCCAGGTTGGAGACGCTGGAGCCAGGAAAGGTTGACTCCTATTTCGGCCATTGGAACCGGCTCCTTGGATATCTTGGCGATGACTACGCGATTCAGGAGCGCTTTTTCAGGCAATACTACAATGCGTTCAAAGATGAGCTCAACGTTCCCTTCCGCAAAATAGACGGGGAGAAGAGAAAAGACCCTCTCGGACCAGTTGCCACACGTTCCAACCTGATCCAGATTTATGAAAAGCTCATCAACAATGAGGCCAAAGGGTGTTTGGCCAGCATCGGCGATGCAGCACGGCTCTCTCGGTGATTCTATCCCGGAACCAGGATGATGCCCTCAATGGTTTGGAGAAGCCACTCAAAGACTTGGAAAGAATCCAGGGAGCTCCGTCTTACCTCCTGCTTCTGTATCTGCTCACTCACCGTGACAATCTGAAGATTTCCAATCCTCAGTTAGATGAAATTGTTTCGCTGCTGGTCCGCTTCTTCGTACGCCGTAATTTGACTGACTTGCCGCCTACGCGAGAGCTGAACCGGCTGTTTATGGACATCATTGAAAAATTGGACGGACTAACCGGGGCAGCCATTGTAAAGGCCATCCGGGACCAACTCGTTGCTGTCTCCGCCTCTGATCTCGTATTCAAAACCAAGCTAGAAGGGGCGATATATGAGGAAAACTCATGGGTGACAAGATTCGTCCTCTGTGCCTTGGCCGAACAGGCGATGACCAAGGAAACCCAGGTAGACCTCTGGCGTTTCGAGAACAAACTGTTTGTCTGGACGATAGAGCACATTTTCCCGCAAGGAGAGAACATCCCCAAATCTTGGGTGGAAATGATGGGTGGTGGAGATGAAAAGAAGGCGAAAGAAGCACAGCAAACCCATGTTCACAAACTAGGAAACCTGACCATCTCCGGATTCAACAGTGCTCTGGGAAACAAGAGCTTTGATGAAAAGCGGGATAGAACAGACCGGCAAGGTAGGGCTGTTGGCTATAAAAATGGCCTCAAACTCAATGAAGATTTGGCGACGGCCAAGACTTGGAGTGTGAAGCAGATTGATTCCCGGACCAGCAAACTGGTTGATCAGGTCATGGATCTTTTCAGGTTGGAGAGCAGCAGTACTTGATGTGTGATTTTCTGACGTGCTCGCCGATAATCTTGATCCCAAGCAAAACTATCAGGTAACTTTTATTTGCTCAGTAACATTATGAATGTTATCGTGCAAAATAATGTTATTGAGCGATATGGAGAAACTAGCCAATCAATTTGTGAAATATGTCTCTGAGGTGGCCGGACAGCCCGCCACCTGGCGCCCCCGTGCGTCCGAGCATCTGCCCCTGTACCTGACCCAGCAATATACCCAGTGCGAAATCACCATTGGCCGGCGCAGTTTTCTGGGGATCTTGCTTGCGGACAGTGCCAGCTTCCGCCCCGCCACATTTGAGAAACACCTGCGACAGATCATGGTGGGCGCCACGGATGTGGAGGGCTACTGCTTAGTTGCTGAGGCATTGCCGGCTTATTTGCGCCAGCGGTTGGTCGAGCGCAAGATTCCCTTCGTGGTTCCGGGTCAGCAACTGTACTGGCCGGAATTGGGCCTTGCCGTGCAGGCCCGGAAGAAAAAGCAGACGCCGGTGGCCGTGGCGATTGTGAGCCCCGCCACGCAAGCGGTCCTGATCTGCGCCCTGACTGGCGGTATCCCGGCGCCGATCACCCCGAAAAGTCTGGCCGAGAAGCTGGGCTATACCACCATGACCATGACCAGGGCACTGGATGAGATCGAGGCCAATGCCCTGGGGCAGGTGGAGCGTAACGGCCGCGAGCGGCTGCTGAATTTCCCGGCCGGCCGGCGGGCTCTGTGGCCGGCGGCATTGCCCTACCTGCGCAACCCGGTGCGGGAGACGGTGCGTATCCGGGAAAGCCAGTTGCTCCTGAAACTACGCATCCAGGCGGGCGAGACGGCGCTCGGTGGTTTGAGTATGCTGGTGCCCCCGAAAGAGCCAGTCTATGCCCTGGGCGCCCAGGCATGGAAGAAGATTGCCAGCCGTGTCGAGCAAATCCCCGTGGAAGATACGGGCACCTGTCGTGTGCAGTTGTGGTGTTACCCTCCTGAACTATTCGCCCGGGACGGACAGGTGGATTGCTTTTCGCTCTACCTCAGCTTGCGGGCTGAAGAGGATGCGCGGGTGGAAGCGGCCTTGGAGGAAATGATGGAGAAGATGGCATGGTCGTAGGACTCGACCGATTTGCGGCGCACTTCGCCGACTACCGGGACCGCTATGTACTCATCGGCGGTGCTGCCACTTGGCTGGTTCTGGATGAAGCCGGGCTTGAACCACGCGCCACCCAGGATTTGGATATTGTCCTTTGTGTTGAGGCACTCGATCCCGAGTTCGCGGCAGTGTTCTGGGAGTTCATTCGGGCTGGTGGGTATGAGATCCAGGAGAAGAGCGGCGGCGCCAAGCTCTTTTACCGTTTTCTTCGGCCGAGGCAACCGGGTTATCCAGCCATGCTGGAGCTGTTTTCGCGCAAGCCCGATCTGCTGGTGCTTGGCGATGATAGCCACTTGACCCCAATTCCCCTGCGCGAGGATGTCTCCAGCCTCTCGGCCATTTTGCTGGACGAAAATTATTACAACTTCATCCATCAGCACAAACGGGAAATCGAAGGGGTCTCCATCGTCGGAGAGGAATGTCTGATTCCTCTCAAGGCGCGGGCTTGGCTGGATTTGACGCAGCGCAAGGCTGAGGGGGGCCAAGTCGATAGCCGGGACATCAGAAAGCATCGGGGCGACGTACTGCGTTTGTATCTGCTGATCAATCCGGGACTACGTATCACTTTACCGGAGACTATCCGAGCGGACCTGGCGGCGTTTTTGCGGGGAATTGAGCCAGAGTTGACTCCTCAGTTCCTGAAACAGCTTGGCATCCAAGGTGCCGGCTCGGTAGAGGTGCTTCAGACCATAAGGAGTGTCTACGGTGTCGTTGAAGGATAGGGAGTAACCCATGCAAGATAAACAGACTGTCGGAGCCGCGCTGGTTAAGGCAATCCGCAGTGCTTCAGTATTCAATCCCGACGTCCAGGTGGCCCCGGCCTGTATCCTCTGGCCGGACAAAGACCGGCAATGGGAAGCGGTGATTCCCCGTCTGCAGGGTGAGATGCCTGAGCTCCTGGTCCTGGGCGATTATGCCCCGGAAAAGCGGACTGGGCCGGCGATCTGGTTGCGTTGTGTAATTGCCGGGGCCGCCGTGGGTGTTGAGCTGCCCGCTGAGCGCCCGCCGATCTTTTACCTGCCAGGAGTAAGCCGGCAAGACCTGCGGGCGGTGGAGGGATGCCCTGACCGTCTGAAGCCCTTGGCTGAGTTGCAATATCGCGGTGCAATTTGGACGCAAGTTAATGCCAAGGATTGGACCATTCTGGCCTTTCTAAAGACCGACCAAGGGACTGGACCTTGATGTGGCCCAGGACAATGATGCCAAGAACGCCATGCAACTGGCGCTCTATCTACTTCTGGACGAAGAAGTTTCGCTATTGAAGGGCAAGCGGCTCGATAAAGATTACTTCAATACCCTGCTGACAGGGGGTGACCCGGTACGGGATCTGCTGCAATGGCTGGATCAGGGCAGCGATTTCCGGGACAGTCGTGGTGAAAACGAGTGGCCAGCCTTTATCGAGGTCTGCAAATCGCAGTTTGCTTTTGACCCGAGCAAGGAAGGCGCTCTGATTGGTGCCGCCCGACTGGCAACGCACGAAGGCCCATGGAAAGCCGTATGGGAGAGGTTTTGCGAGGCGCCCAGGCGCTATCCCAATATCCCGGCCCGGATTCGGCAAAGTACCATGCCGCAACTCAGTCTTTTTGCCAATGAGACGACCCACGGCGGCTGGCCCCAGTGGAACGATGCCAAGGAGAAGGCGCTGCACAAGGATTTGCAGGGGCTGAGTGCTGTTCCCGCCCATGAAGGCAGGGCAACTCTTCTGAACCTGGAAAAGCAGCATGGCAAGCGCCGCACATTGGTCTGGGCGGAACTTGGTGAGGCTCCTTTGACCATGGCTTTGGAGCACCTGGCAATTTTGGCCGAGATCACCAAGAATGGTCTGGCTGCCGGTACGGTTGATGACCTGGCTGCTGGCTATCGGAGCAATGGCTGGCGGGCCGATGAGGCGGTGATCAGGGCGTTGGCCGAAGTTGATTCGGAGACCGACCTGGCAGTGGTCAGCGCCGCCATCCGGGCTGTGTATCTGCCTTGGGCCGAAGAATCGGCACGTCACTTACAGCAGGTGGTCCACAACAGTTCATACCCGGGCGGCACCCTCGCTTCTTATAAGGCTGCCCCATACCAGGACGGAGAGTGTCTTCTCTTCGTGGATGGACTCCGCTTCGACACCGCCAAGCGGCTCCTGGCCCTATTGGAGAATAAGGGCTGTACCGTCTCCGAGCGCCCCTGTTGGGTGCCTCTGCCCAGTGTAACCGGAACCGGCAAGCCGGCGGTGGCGCCGATTCTGGGTTCTGGACAAGTGAGCGAGGAGCCGGCCGGCTACAATTTCGAGCCAATTACCGCCTACCAGCTCCGCAAAACTATTGTCGATAAGGGCTGGCAGTTCCTTGAGCGCGGCGAAAATGGTGATGGGCGTGGCCATGGCTGGTGTGAGTTCGGCGATATCGATCATGAGGGGCATGACCGGGGCTGGAAACTGGCCAGACACCTCGAACTTCTCCTGGAGGAAATCAGCGGCCGGATTGTTGCCTTGCTGGCGGCCGGCTGGAAGAGCGTCCGGGTGGTTACTGATCATGGCTGGTTATTGCTGCCCGGGGGCTTGCCCAAGACAGAGTTGGCTGCTTGCCTGTCCGACAGCAAATGGGGCCGCTGTGCTGCCCTCAAATCTGGTGCCACCTCAGAACAAAAACTATACCCCTGGTTCTGGAATCCGGACGTGCATTTTGCCCTGGCCGATGGGGTTAGCTGCTTCCGCAAAGGTCAAGAATATACCCACGGTGGCTTGAGCTTGCAGGAATGTCTGACCCTTGAACTTACGGTCACTGCCGCTGTCGGGGCGGGAGGGTCGGTCCGGGTGGAAATCACCGATGTGGTTTGGAAGGGCTTGCGCTGCTCGGTGGCGGTGGAGGGTGATTTCTCCGGCTTGGCGGTTGATCTCCGTCGGCAGGCCGGCGCTCCTGAGTCCAGTGTTCTGTTGGGCAAGAAAGCCAAACCCCTGAAGGGTAACGGGACTGCCTCGGTGGTGGTTGAAGACGAGGAGCTGCTGGGGCAGGAGGCAACCCTGGTAGTGGTTGATGCCAACGGTGGCCTGGTGGCCCAGAGCAATACAATGATTGGCGGAGGTGGCGAATGATAACCCTGGATCAGATAGATCAAAAAGCAGCCTCGACCCTGGAAGGGTATCTGGTCCGAAAAGACCTGGTCCGGACCTTCAGTCGCCAGTTCCCGGTCCCCACCTACGTGGTGGAGTTTTTATTGGGCCGCTACTGCGCCAGTACCGACTCGGACGAGATTGCCGAAGGGCTGGAAATTGTCCAGCGCCAGTTGAGCGACCGGACCGTAAAGGCTGGCGATGAAGAGCTTTTCAAGTCTCGCGCCCGGGAGAAAGGGCCGGTTAAGATTATCGACCTGATCACCGCCCGTCTCGATGCCAAGACCGATTCATATCTGGCCACTATCCCCAGCCTGCGTTTGGCCGACGCTCGGATTGAAGCGGAACTGGTCAGCAAACATGAGCGTATGCTGACCGGCGGATTTTATGCTGAGATTTCCCTGGCCTATGATCCCATCATTGCCCAAGAGAAAAATGGCCGGCCGTTTGGGGTGAATTCGCTACGGGAGATTCAACTTTCTAAGCGGGACGTGCTGGATCTCCTGGCCGAGGCCAGAAAGAGTTTCAGTACCGAGGAGTGGAAGGATTTTCTCCTGCGCTCCATCGGCATTGAGCCGGCCGGCCTGAGCGAGCGTCAGAGAAATGCCTTGTTGCTGCGCATGGTTCCCTTTGTTGAGCGCAACTACAATATGGTTGAGCTTGGCCCCCGGGGAACCGGCAAGAGCCATCTCTTTCAGCAGGTCTCACCTTATGCCCATCTGATTTCAGGCGGCAAGGCCACGGTGGCCAGGATGTTTGTCAACAACTCCAACGGCCAGCGGGGTCTGGTCTGCCAGTATGACGTGGTCTGCTTCGATGAGGTTTCCGGGGTTTCCTTCGACCAGAAGGACGGCGTAAACATCATGAAGGGTTACATGGAGTCCGGGGAGTTCAGCCGGGGCAAGGAGAGCATCCGTGCCGACGGCAGCATCGTTCTAGTCGGCAATTTCGAGGTGGATGTCGAGCATCAGCAGCGCATTGGTCACCTGCTGGGACCGATGCCCCCGGAGATGCGGGATGACACCGCCTTCATGGATCGGATTCATGCCTTTCTGCCCGGGTGGGATATCCCCAAGATCAACAAGGAACTGTTGACCAATCATTTCGGCCTGGTCAGTGATTTCCTCTCGGAATGCTGGAGCCAATCCCGAAACCAGAGCCGCGTCAGCCTGCTACAGAACAAGGTATTCTTCGGCGGCGCTCTGTCCGGCCGGGATACCAATGCGGTGAACAAAACCGTTAGCGGGCTGATCAAGCTGATCCACCCGGGTACCGCCAATGACATCCCCGAAGAAGATATGGAATGGGCGGTGCGGATTGCCATGGAGGCCCGCCGGCGGGTGAAGGAACAGCAGAAGAGGATCGGGGCGGCAGAGTTTCGCAATACCCACTTCAGCTATGTCATGGGCGCCGATGGGGTGGAAAAGTTTGTCTCCACGCCGGAGTTGCAGAGCGAAAACAGCATCGCCAGCGATCCTCTGGAGCCAGGGCAGGTGTGGAGCATCAGCCCGGGTGGCGGCGATGAGCACCCGGGGCTCTACCGTGTCGAAATCAACGAAGGACCTGGCTCTGGGGTGAAAATCCTCAATAAGCCAGTGCCGCCATCCTTCCGGGAAAGCATGGGCTATGCGGAACAGAACCTTTACGCCCGGGCGCCGCAACTGGTCGGTGATAAAGACCCCCGGCAACATGAGTTCACCGCCCAGCTCCGGGCCTTCGATGCCGCCAAATCGGGGAGCAAACTGGGCGTTGCCATCTTGATTGCCCTGTCCACCTCACTCTTGAAAAAAAGTGTGCGGGGTGGGCTTATCATTGTTGGAGAGATCAACCTGGGCGGCTCCATTGAACCGGTCCACAACCCGGTGACCATCGCCGAGATCGCCGTAGAAAAGGGTGCGACTGCACTACTGATGCCGGTCGCCTGTCGGCGGCAGTTGATCGATCTTTCCGACGACATGGCCACCAAGATCGACATTCAGTTTTACTCTGATGCCCGGGACGCGTTGTTGAAGGCCTTGGCCGATTAAAAAGCAAAGGGATGAGGCTAAAAAACCATCAACTTCACGCCGGTGGTTTTTTAGCGTGGACTAAACGCCCTGCAATGCCAGTATGTTTTATGCGAATATTTAGCATTCATACGGCATTCATTAGCATTCATTGTGAATCTCACCCTCCAGTCGCCGCCCTCATTTGTATGATCTTGGCCCCGGCCTTGATCCCTTCCAAATAGTCGGCCCAGGCCTGCATCATCTTCTTACGCTCCGGCATAAATTCGGCGTAGTTGTACGCCGCCCGCACACTGTTTCTCTCGGCATGGGCAAGTTGTCGCTCGATTGCATCCCGGTTCCATCCCTGTTCATTCAATAACGTGCTGGCCATGCTCCTGAAGCCGTGGCCGCTCATCTCATCCTTGGCGTACCCCATGCGCCGCAGGGCCGACAAAACAGCATTGCTGCTCATGGGTCTTGAATCGGTCCGGGGGCTTGGGAAGACATAGCGTCCATGCCCTGTCAAGGGATGAATCTCTCGCAGCACCGCCAGTGCCTGCCGTGACAACGGGACAATATGCAGAGTTCCCGCCTTCATCTTCTCCGCCGGTATCCGCCACTCTTCTGCATCAAAATTGATTTCCGCCCATTCTGCGTTGCGGAGTTCACCCGGCCGGACAAAAACCAAGGGAGCCAGTTGCAGGGCGCAACGGGTGACGATACTGCCTCGGTAATCGTCAATGGAGCGCAACAGGCCGGCGATTTCCTTTGGGTCGGTGATGGTGGCCATGTGTTTTCCGTTGGCCGGAGGTATGGCGCCGCGCAAGTCGCCGGATGGGTCGCGCTCGGCCCTGCCGGTGGCCACGGCATAGCGGAAGACCTGTCCACAGTTTTGTTGTGTTCGATGCGCAGTCTCCAAGGTGCCTTTGGCCTCGATTCTTCGCAGTGCCGTCAGCAGTTCCGGCGCCGTGATTGCCTTGATCGGTCTGTTTCCCAGCCAGGGAAAGACATAGAGTTCAAGACGCCGGATGATTTTGGTGCCGTGACTGGCAGCCCACGACGGTGAAAACTTGGCGTACCACTCGCGGGCGATGATTTCGAAGGTTTCAGTTTCGTGGGTGTCTGCCGCCTTCTGTGCTTTCTTGGTGTCGCTGGGATCAACACCATTGGCCATCAAGGTGCTTGCCTGGTCACGTTTCTGTCTAGCCTCGGCTAGGGATATTTGGGGGTATGCGCCAATGGCCAGTAGCTTCTCCGTACCCCCAAAACGATATTTGAGCCGCCAAAGCTTGCCACCGGTCGGGGTGACCAGCAAAAAAAGCCCCCCACCATCAAAAAGCTTTTGGGGCTTCTCTGCCGGCTTGATTGTTCTGATCTTGGTGTCGGTAAGTGGCGTGATCCTTCTAGGCATAGGGTTTCCCTCCTTTTTGGGGGTATCTCTATTGGGGGAAGGGCCAAATACCCCTATATGTACCCCCAAAACCTTCGGATTTTACTGTACCAAGATAGATGACACTGGACAACAGAAAAAGAAAAAGGCCCGATTTCTCGGGCCTTTCAGGACAGTATCGGATGATACTGGAATGTGCTGTGGTGGCGATGCAGGGATTTGAACCCCGGACACTGCGGATATGAGCCGCATGCTCTGACCGACTGAGCTACATCGCCACACGGGGGTGCCAACTTGGCCGGACAACTATGTAAGATTTCTTAAGACATGTCAACCAGAAAATCGTGCTGGCAGCGCTGACAGAAACGGGAGCCTCCCTTCTTGGAGAGGCTCCCGTTTCTGCGTTTGCTTGTGGTGAAAAACGGCTTACATCATGCCGCCCATGCCACCCATGCCACCCATGCCGCCTGGTGGCATGCCACCGCCACCGCCCTTCGACTCTTCGGGCCTCTCTGCCACCATGCACTCGGTGGTCAGGAGCAGGCCGGCGACGCTGGCCGCATTCTGCAGGGCAAAGCGGGTAACCTTGGCCGGATCGATAACCCCGCAGGCGATCAGGTCTTCGTATTCTTCGGTCTCGGCGTTGAAGCCCTTGGCGCCCTTCATGGCCTTGACATGCTCGACGATTACCGAGCCCTCATGGCCGGCATTGTTGGCAATCTGCCGGACCGGCTCTTCCAGGGCGCGGATGATGATTTTCTTGCCGAGCTCCTGGTCGCCGACGAGCTTGAGGTCCTTGAGGACCTTGATGCAGCGCAGGTAGGCAACGCCGCCGCCGGGGACGATGCCTTCTTCAACCGCGGCCCTCGTAGCGTTTAACGCGTCTTCCACCCTGGCCTTCTTCTCCTTCATTTCGGTCTCGGTAGCAGCACCGACATTGATCACCGCCACGCCGCCGATCAGTTTGGCAAGCCGCTCCTGCAGTTTCTCGCGGTCATAGTCCGAGGTGGTTTCGTCGATCTGGGCGCGGATCTGTTTGACCCGGGCCTCCAGCTTGGCCTTTTCGCCGCCGCCGTCAATAATCGTTGAGTTGTCCTTGTCGATGACAATGCGCTTGGCAGAGCCGAGGTCGTTGAGGGTAACGTTTTCCAGCTTGATGCCGAGGTCTTCGGTGATCACCTGGCCGCCGGTCAGCACGGCGATATCCTCGAGCATGGCCTTCCGGCGGTCGCCGAAGCCCGGGGCCTTGACCGCGGCCACGTTCAAGGTGCCGCGCAGCTTGTTGACCACCAGGGTGGCCAGGGCCTCGCCGTCCACGTCCTCGGCAATGATCAGCAGCGGCTTGCCCATCTTGGCAACCTGTTCGAGGATGGGCAGCAGGTCTTTCATGCTGCTGATTTTCTTTTCGTTGATCAGGATGGCGGGTTCGTCAAGATTGACCGTCATCTTCTCGGGGTCGGTGACGAAATAGGGCGAGAGATAGCCGCGGTCGAACTGCATGCCTTCAACCACCTCCAGGGAGGTCTCCATGCCCTTAGCCTCTTCCACGGTGATGACGCCTTCCTTGCCTACTTTATCCATGGCCTCGGCGATGATGTTGCCGATGGTCGGATCGTTGTTGGCGGAGATGGTGCCGACCTGGGCAATCTCTTTCTGTTCCTTGGTGGGGCTGGCGATGTTTTTTAGCTCGGCCACCACGGCGATGACGCTCTTGTCGATGCCGCGCTTGATATCCATGGGGTTGCTGCCGGCCGCCACCAGCTTGGAGCCCTCGGCATAGATGCACTGGGCCAGAATGGTAGCGGTGGTGGTGCCGTCGCCGGCAACATCGCTGGTCTTGGAGGCAACTTCCTTCACCATCTGCGCCCCCATGTTTTCGAACTTGTCGGTGAGTTCGATCTCCTTGGCCACGCTGACGCCGTCCTTGGTGATGGTCGGCGAGCCATAGGATTTGTCCAGAAGGACGTTGCGGCCCTTGGGGCCCAGGGTAACCTTGACGGCGTCAGCCAGAGTGTTGACCCCTTTCAGGATCGACTCGCGCGCCTTAACTCCGTATTTGATGTCTTTTCCTGCCATGATAGTCATTCTCCTTTATCGATCAGTTATAATTCGTTCGAATAAGTTGTATTGCCGGAATCAGCACGGCCGCCGGAGAGGCCCTTGCCGGCCGCTGCTACGATGTTCTGTTATGGAGAGTCCGGATTGCCTTATTTTTTTTCTACAACGGCCAGGATGTCATCCTCGCGCATGATCATATAGTCAATGCCGTCCAGCTTGACCTCGGTGCCGCCATATTTGCTGAACAGCACCCGATCACCTTTTTTCAGTTCCAGAGCGACCCGCACCCCCTTGTCGTTGAGCTTGCCATGGCCCACGGCGATAACCTCACCCTCGGCCGGTTTTTCCTTGGCCGAATCAGGGATGATGATCCCACCCTTAGTTTTTTCCTCTCCTTCAAGTCGTTTGACCAGAATGCGGTCGTTCAACGGACGAATCTTCATTGCAAACCTCCCATACATTTTATTTTTTTTGTTGCGGATTGATAGGATGCGCCGTGCTTTACCCTATGATCCGGCGTTCTTGAGTATGTCCTGCGCAGATTTGGCCTGAAATAAAGGCCGCAGCAGGCATTACGCCAGGTGCGCTAAATCTAGGCATGGGTCTTTGAAAAATCAAGGGACGCCGTAAAAAAAATTATAGTTTTATAGCCCAGCCGTAAGGGTCTTCCTGGTAACCATTTTGAATTGCTTGTATTTCATTGAACAGTCGCTGGGCAATGGCACCGGTGCGACCCTGGTTGATGCAACAGTCCCGGCCTTTATAGTGCAGTTCGCCAACCGGCGAGATCACCGCCGCGGTGCCGGTACCGAAGATTTCCTGCAGCGAACCGTTTTCAATGGCGGTCAGTACTTCGTCGATGGTGATTTTTCGCTCAGTGACCGTCAGTCCCCAGTCTCTGGTCAGCCGCAGGACAGAGTCCCGGGTGATGCCCGGCAGAATGCTGCCGGACAGCGGCGGGGTGATCAGTTCGTTGTTGATCAGGAAAAAGATGTTCATGGTGCCGACTTCCTCGATATAGCGGCGTTCGATGGCATCGAGCCACAGAACCTGGGTAAAGCCCTGTTTCTGGGCTTCAACCGCCGCCATGATGCTGGCCGCATAGTTACCGGCCGTCTTCACATGGCCGACACCACCGGGCACGGCCCGCACATATTTGTCGGTGACAAATATTTTTACCGGGTTGAAGCCTTCGGGATAGTAGGCGCCGACCGGACTGTTGATGATGAAAAAGGTATAGCGGCCAGCCGGGCGAACCCCAAGCCCCTCTTCCGTGGCAATCATGGTCGGCCGGATGTAGAGGGTGGCGCCGGGCGCCGCCGGAATCCAGTCTGCATCAAGGCGCAGCAGGGTCTGCAGGGCGGCCAGGACTTCGTCCACCGGGATGGCGGGCATGCACATCCGCTCGGCCGAGACGTTCATCCGGCGTAGATTGTCGGTCGGCCGAAACAGATAGATGGCATTGTCCTTGCCGCGATAGGCCTTCAGGCCTTCGAAGATCGCCTGCCCGTAATGCAGGACCATGGCGGCCGGCGGCAGCGAAAAATCCTGATATTTCCTGATGACTGCGTCATGCCAGCCGCGGTCGCGGTCAAAGGTCATGACAAACATATGGTCGGCAAAGTACCGTCCGAAGCCGAGATTGTTTTCGTCGGGTTTTGTCTTCAGTTGGCTGCTGTCCAGTTTTTCCAGCCGAATTTCCATGCGCTTCTCCTTAATCTTGCAGGACAACAGATGTGCCGATCGAAAAGGTTCCCGGCCATCGTTTCTGCTGTCTTTTTTTGTTCGCCTCGAAAAAAACCTGCCCAATGTGGCTGCTACTACGCTTATATAAAATCAAACTACGAGCGAAACACGGCATCTTTTTTGATTTTCGAAACAGTCCGTGTATATTATGGAGTCATGGCCTGACAAAGCCGCCTGGAAATCGGCGGTTGTCCGGATCGGATAATTGCTCCGTCGGAACAGGCAGATGACCACATAGCCTATACTCCACGGACAGGGGGAATTGCAACCATATTTACTGGCTGTGCGATGCAATCATACTTCGGGGCGTTTACCGGAGCAGCCGGTGGCGCGGCCGCAGAGCTCAACACGGCGAGACCTCAAGGGAGACGGTCATGGCGATGGAAAAGAATCAGGAGTCCGGGCCGCCGACGGTTAACAACGGCACGCCGCCCAGCGCCATGGTGCTGAAGTATTTTCTTTTGCTGTTCTTTGGCTCTGTGGTGTTTCTTCTGCGTCTGCTGTGGCCTTTGCTGTCGATCCTAATCCTCTCTTTTCTGCTCACCGGCATCTTTCGGCCCGCCTATAACTTCCTGAATCGGAAGCTCTCTCCCACTATGTCTTCCCTGTTGACCTGCTTCCTGATTATGCTGCTGGTCTTTGTGCCGCTTCTTTTTTTCTTAGGAGCACTGTCCCAGGAGGCCTTCGGACTCTACCAGGGTATAAAGGGCTCCAATCTGGCCCTCAAGGCCAGGGAACTTGTGGAAGCGAATCCTTTCATCGCTCAGCTCCGGGAAATGTTGATCGGTTTTGGGATTGATCTGGAACCACGGGGAATGAGTGATACCCTGTCGGAATTCGCCAAGGGCGCCGGGTTGTTTCTTTACAACCAGGCCAGCGCCTGGGCCGCCAATATCATGAATTTTGTTTTCAGCTTCTTCATGATGATTGTGGTTATTTTTTTTCTGTTGATCGAGCAGGAAAGATTTGTCGCCTTTGTGTTGCGGCTTTCGCCGCTGCCGGACGATCAGGAGCGACAGCTCATCAAGAAATTCGAGGAGATTGCCGGCGCCGTGTTGGTGGGCAACGGCATTTGCGGCTTGATCCAGGGGGTGCTTGGCGGCCTGGTATTTGCCATTTTCCATCTAGGGCCACCGGTGCTCTGGGGCGGCATCATGGCCATTCTGGCCTTCTTGCCCATTGTCGGTATCGGTCTAGTGCTGGTGCCAGCCGCCCTGATTGTTTTTCTTAAAGGACGTATGGGCATCGCGGTTTTTCTGCTGATTTTTTACGTTCTTCTGTCTTTTTCCGTGGAATATGCCCTAAAGCCCAAGCTGGTGGGCAAGCGGGTGAAAATGCACACTCTGCTGGTTTTTCTTGCTATCCTGGGCGGCCTGCAGGTTTATGGAGTGCTGGGAATAATCTACGGTCCGTTGATCGTCACCGCTTTTCTCACATTAGCGGAAATCTACATGAGCAGCTATGACTGCCATGTGAAGGCGGGCCTGGAATCACAACGTAACAAGGGGTGACGGCCATGCTGGTCGGGGCGAGAGGATTCGAACCTCCGACCTCCTGCTCCCAAGGCAGGCGCGCTAACCAGGCTGCGCTACGCCCCGACTTTGCTTTTCTGGGATGTTGGTCTGTTCCGGCATTAATTCGGCGCCGACTGCAAACCTGCTGGAGGAGCTATTCACTACCTCACAGGCGCCGGGACGTCAAGGAAAAAGGTTGAAAAATGACAGCGGCATGAAATTTTAGATATCGGCCGTGGAGGTACATGGTTGGGCTAGCTGTCTTGTGGCCTTCGTGTAGTGGTGGCGGCCGGCGGTGCACGAATTTTTAACACGCAAAGTTTCGATATTGACTGGCCGTTAGGAATATAGTATAGACACCGTTTCGAGTTGGTCTACTATTCCCGGGTAGCTCAGCTGGTAGAGCAGGTGGCTGTTAACCACCTTGTCGGGGGTTCGAGTCCCTCCCCGGGAGCCAAGACATCATCCGATACCATTCGGTATCGTCCAGAAAACCCGCTTCCCTACAAGGACGCGGGTTTTTTTATTGTCCAGCGGTGTCCGGGTAAAACCAGTGGAATATTGGGTGGCAAACGGGTCAGATGACGGGTAGAGGTTTACCCGTTTCATAATTTACCCGTTACGAGGTCCCGTATGCCAAAGACTGGAACAAACCTGCTTACCGAGTTGGCCGTCAAGGCTGCCAAACCCAAAGACAAGCCAAACATGATCCGCGATGGCAGCGGCCTCTGGCTGGTGGTTGAGCCGGCCGGTCGGAAGTGGTGGAAGCTGCGAGTGGTGTTCGCCGGAAAGGAAAATTCATTCTCCCTCGGCGAGTACCCGGCAGTAACCCTTGCCGAGGCCAGGGAGAAACGAAACGCAGTCCGGAAGCAGGTGGCGGCTGGCATTGACCTCGGCGCAACCCGCAAGGTAGCGAAGGCCAGAGAGTCGGGAGAAGGCTCTTTTGAGTCAGTGGCGCGGGAGTGGCGCAAAAGATTTCTTCCTCGGTGGTCGGAAGGTCATGCCGCCACAATACTGACCCGCCTGGAACGAGACATCTTCCCGTATTTCGGACCACGCCCCATTGGCGAAATCACCCCGCCGGAAATGGCGGCGGTGCTGCGGCGCATCGAAGCAAGGTCGGTCGAGACGGCGCACCGACTCAGAAACACCTGCCGGCAGATATTCAGTTATGCGGTTGCCTCTGGCCTTGCCATGACAAACCCTGCGGCGGACCTGCGGGAAGCCCTCGCTCCCATGCCGCAACCAAAACACATGGCGGCTCCCACCGACCCGAAGGACGTGGCGCCGTTGCTGCGAATCCTGGATGGCTATGATGGTTCTTTCTTGGTCCGCTGCGCCCTGCGCCTTGCGCCATTGGTGTTTGTCCGGCCCGGTGAGTTGCGGGCCATGCAATGGGCAGACGTGGACTTGGACCTTGGCGAGTGGCGCTATACGACCAGCAAGACCAAAACCCCGCACATTGTTCCCCTCTCCAGGCAAGCCCTGGCCATCCTTCGAGATCTGTACCAGCTTACCGGTTCCGGCAAATATGCCTTCCCATCCGCAAGATCTGCATCCCGCCTGATGAGCGACAACACTCTCAACGCAGCCATGCGGCGCATGGGTATCGATACCAGAACGGAGATCACCGGTCATGGTTTCCGGGCAATGGCCCGAACAATTCTTGATGAGGTATTGGGCTTCCGGCCGGATTTCATTGAACACCAGTTGGCCCACGCAGTGCGTGACCCCTGGGGCGGGCATACAACCGAACGGCGCATTTGCCGGAGCGGAAAAAGATGATGCAGGCCTGGGCGGATTATCTGGATGCTCTCAAAGAGGGGGCGGAGATTATTCCGTTTCGGGCTGTGGTTGGGTAACACAATGAACAGACAACTACAACAAGAGGACAATTATGACACGACCTGCTTCTGGTGGCCAGAATCCTATACTGCCCCGGGATGGCTCCCCAACTGGACGGATGAGGATGAGTATGACCTGCTGACAAGCCAGACCGAATACCGATTTAAAGATGAAACCTTTACGGACACGGACTACGCTACCTTCCGAAAAGAAATGAACCAAAGGTCACTGGAGACCAAAATCACCGAGACCCGCAAAAATGAGTTTGCATGGGAGTTTCTGAGGCGCAATCCATACTACCAGCTAGTATTTCGTTTCATAAAAAGCTTGACAATAGTGGCGTCTTGTAGTTTTCATATAATGGTCTCATTTTACCATAAAAAAAGAGGCCACATATGGCACGTACGAGCAAGCGCCCGAGAATTCAGTTGACCGCTGAGCAGCGAGACGAACTTGAAAAGATGGCCAACTCCCGAAAAGCACCACGCCGTGAAGTGGAGCGCGCCAACGTTATCCTTTGCCAAGCCGCGGGAGAAAACATCTCTTCGATCGAGAGGAGGCTCCGCGTGAGCAGGCCGACGATTTACAAATGCATTGACAAGACCTTGGCCGCCGGGCCGGAACGCGGCCTGAAGGACTTGCCCCATTCGCCAAAACAGCCGGAGATAACGGAGGAGGCGAAGCTCTGGGTGGTCAATCTGGCGTGCACCAAACCCAAAGACCACGGATATGCCGCAGAGTTGTGGTCCTTGAGTCAACTTGCCCTGCACACGCGCGAACACGCGTCCGGGGCCGGCCACGCCTGCCTGCGGCGGGCTTCGAAGGCTACCATGCATCGAATCCTGAAGGCTCAACCTCTGCAACCCCATAAAATCAAATATTACCTGGAACGAAGAGACCCTGAGTTTGAACAAAAAATGCAAGATGTTCTCGTCGTCTACCAAGAAGTCAACTTCCAGAACGATACAGGCAAATCATGCCCGATAGGGCCAAAGATCGTTACCGTGTCAGTAGACGAGAAACCCGGCGTCCAAGCCATTAAGGGACTCGGAAATTACTAATGTACCTGGATCGCGCCCGGATTGGGGTCAGATTTGGCTGGGCCGATTGAGCAAAACCGCAGGCGTAGCAGCGCTACGTCGAGGATTTTGTGATTGAGGCACAGCCAAAGATGGCCCGAAGACGGGATGCGTTATGGTATATTGGTAATTTCCGAGTCCCTAAGAACACCGCGAAGGATCTTCCGCCTGTTCCGGGCAAACATCCTGCGAGCGGGCGCGACTACGAATACAAGCGGCTCGGAACTGTTTCCATTTTGGCCGCCCTTGACCTCCTTACAGGGCATGTTTTCACCCAGGTTCACGACCGTCACCGCAGCCGCGAATTCATCTCTTTGCTTGCGGAGCTCGATGCCCACTATCCGCCCGATTGTGCGATCCGCGTTATTCTGGATAACCACTCCGCCCATATTTCAAAGGAAACCATGACTTTTTTGGCAACGAAGCCCAACAGATTCGTCTATGTGCATACGCCAAAACACGGCTCCTGGCTCAACCTGGTAGAAACCCTATTCAGCAAAATGGCCCGGACTTTCCTTCGCCATATCCGCGTCGATTCAAAAGCCGAACTGAAGGAGCGCATCTTGCGAGGGGTTGCGGAAATTAATGCAGCCCCCAAGGTGCACCGCTGGAAAAAGTTTGATTTTGCGACGCAGTAATTGTAAATATTTTCATGAATCAATCTACCCGTAGATCGATTCACTAGAAAATCAAGGCACCGAGATCTTATTCAGAAAATTGAAGCCGGCCAGAGGGGTCCCGTTCTGCAACGCCTCGCCGATCATTCTGCCAAAACTCCAGGCCTCATCCATCTGCTGCCGGGTATGGCCGAACCTTCGGTAATATCTGCCAATGAGCATGGCGCGCTCGGGATTTTTACCGGCCAGCTTCAGAAAAACCCCAATGGTGCGCCAAGGCTCCGGACTTGGATGGGAAAAAACCATGTAATTTGGCACAGCGGCCCCACACCGGCGCAGAATCGATCGCAGTCCGTACCAGTGCATCCGCCAATAGCCACGACAGGAAATAAGCGGCAGTACCACTCGGTCACGCAATAAAACCGGGCCGTCACGGTCGAGCATGGTCAGAATCGGGCCACTCGGGTTGTAGGACCAGGTGGGCCCGGCCAAAATAATCAGCTCAAACTCCTGGCGGCAGACATCGGACAGTTCTTCAATCGCCACCCGCCTCCGGAACAGGGTAATGATCATCATTTTGAAGGTGGCCATTACCGTGCCGATCGGAAAACGCAACGGCTCAACCGGCCGAAGTTTTTCCATCACTACTTCCACGCCCTGCTCCTTCAATCCCACGGCCAGCCGGTTCAAAAGCCCCATGGTCTGGCCGCTGAACGAATAATAGAGCAGCAGCACCCGCTGTGGTTGCCGCGGAACACCACCCTTATTTTCAGCCGTTTCCATTGGACGCCCAGGAGGAATAGTACGCGATGTGTAAAAAACTTCCGGAATTGGTTGGCAGCGATGCTAATACCCTATCCCAAATCAACGCAAAAAAAAAGCCCTCGATTCCTCGAGGGCTTTGATTGATAAAGAGATCAGCGCATCAGGCAATCAACTTCTCTTCCTTGACCGCCAAGGCGATCTTGTACAGCACGGTCAGGATGAAGAAGCCGGTCGCCCAGATGCCCAAGGTGATGAAAATTTCGTTGGGATTAGGCGTGTAAGCGGTAATCTCTTCAAGGGGGCTGGGTACAAAGCCGCCAATCACCAGGCCGATGCCCTTGTCGATCCACAGGGAGATGAAGAGCAGAATACAGGCGAGAGCCAGGGTATCCTCGCGCTGTTTGGTGTACGGCACCAACAGCATGACAATGGCGACGATGCCGAAGACCGTTGAAACCCGCATCCACGGCACAAGCTGACTATGGCCGTGCAATCCGAAAAACAGGTAATCCAGGGTATGCATGTGGCCGGGGATATTGCTGTAATAAGAGGTGAAGAACTCAAGCAATACGAAGAAGACGTTGATTAGGGCGGCATAGGAAACAATGGTCACCAGCTTCTGGATCGCCTCCTTGCCGGCGTCGAATTTGCTGACCCGCTTGATGATCAGACAGAGCAAGATCAGCAAGGCAGGGCCGCCGGCAAAGGCCGAGGCCAGAAAGCGGGGAGCGAGGATGGCGGTGAGCCAGAAATGCCGTCCGGGCAGACCAGCGTACAGGAAAGCCGTAACCGTGTGGATACTGACGGCCCAGGGGATGGAAACGTAAATAAACGGCTTGATCCATTTCGGTGGCGCGATACCCTTCTTCTCGGCGGTCAGCACCACCCAGCCCACGAAAATGTTCAGGAAGAGATAGACATTCAGCACGATCATGTCCCAGAAAAGAATCGAATTGGGGGTCGGATGCAGCAGAACGTTGAGAGCCCGCATCGGTTGCCCGAGATCGGCGATGATGAACATCAGACACATGGACACGGCAGACACAGCCAGGAACTCGCCCAGTATGGTGAGTTTGCCGAATGTCTTGTAGTTGTGCAAATAATAGGGGAGAACCACCATGACGCCTGAGGCGGCCACCCCGACCAGAAAGGTGAACTGGGCGATATATATGCCCCAGGACACGTCGCGGCTCATCCCGGTAAGCCCAAGGCCGTAGTTGAACTGCCGCACATAGCAAAGGCCTCCTATCCCCATCAGGGCAAGAAGAAAGGCCATCCAAACCTTGTATTTACTGCTGCCGACCAGTGCTTTTTCAAACATGACAACCTCACACTATGTAGAATATCGAAGGTTTTGTACCAAGTTCCGGCTTCCGCTGAATAGTGAAATTCGTGCGCAGAACCTCTCTGATTTCGGAATGCGGGTCATTCAGGTCGCCAAAAACAATGGCCTTGGTATCACCGCAGACCTCAACACATTTGGGTACAAGGCCTTTGGCGAGACGTTCCACGCACAGGTTGCATTTTTCAACAACACCGCGCATCCTGGTCGGAAAATCCTTATTGAGGGTTAGTCGGTCAATAAAATACCGGCCTTTGTCATCCTTGCCGCGCGGATCTCGCCAGTTGAAGCTCCGAGAACCGAACGGGCAGGCAGCCATACAGAAGCGGCAGCCGATACAGCGATGGTAATCCATGGCCACAACGCCATCGGAGGTCTTGAAGGTCGCCTTGGTCGGGCAGGCCCGGACACAGGAAGGATTGGCGCAGTGATTGCAAAGCACCAGAAACTTACTTTCAATGACCTCGCTCGGATAACTGGTCGGCAGGCTGGTAAAGGCATTTTCAAAACCGGTTTCCCATATCCATTTAATTTCGTCCTTGGGGTTTTGAAAATCAGGGACGTTATGCGTGACATGGCAGGCCTTGATGCACTGCTGGGCAAGGCCCTGGTTTGCGGTGAATACGCGATGGTTAATCACCATGCCATACTGCTTCCCGGTTACCGGTGCTGCGCCGTGCGCACCTTCCGCCGGTGCTGCTGAGGAAGCAAAAGACGAAGCAGGCGCGTCACCCTTCAGAAGCATTTCAAGCGCAGCAGGCGCTCCCAGACCTGCGATGGTCGAAATCCCGGCAATCTTTAAAAAATCCCTTCTCTTCATGTCCATTACAAGTTCTCCTTAGGCGGGAAGTGGCAATCCCAACAATAAGGTTTCACAGCGGTATACAGATGACATTCATCACAGAATTTCTTTTTATCGGTGTGGCAGTTCATGCAGCCAACCATCAGGCTTTTCTCATAGTCCTGACCGTCAACGGTGAACGGCTTCCGGTTCTCCTCGCGCAACGCTTCATCACGCCACTGGTTAAGCAAGAGCATGTGGCTGGTGCGCATCTCAACCGTGGGCTTAACACACGCTGTTTTGCCAACCGGTTTTTCTTGCTTGGGCAGAACACCTGCATTGCCGCCATTGTGCCAGACCGGAAAGGTCATCAGGCCGATAAAAATTATGAGCCCGGTAATAATTTTTCCGCCATCGTACATTGTTTAGCCCTCCATCCCGGCAAGTGGTTCACCACGCAGATCGGTCTCTCTCGCTTGCTCTCCATCCATAATCAGCGCGTTGCCGACCAACTCGGACACACCGCACACGCCCACATTTGGATTCCAATATTCCATCAAGGCAAGGAGTGTGGCCCGATCAATGGCGCAGACGCAGGAGAGCATGTCCACCCCGTGTTTCTCCTCCACATACTTAACGGCATTTGCCCGGGGCAGGCCGCCCCTCATGCGAAGTTCCATGATCTCGCCGGTGTTGAGGCCGGTGCCGCTGCCGCAACAGAAGGTCTGTTCACGGATGGTATTCTCCGGCATCTCATAGAACTTGTTGCAGACATTCTCCAGAATGTAGCGGGGCTCGTCGATGAGACCCATGCCACGGGCCGGGTTGCAGGAATCATGAAAAGTTACGCACCGGTGATCGTTTCGACGCTTATCAATCTTCAGCTTGCCGTGCTTAATTAAATCGGCTGTAAACTCGCTGATATGAACCATCTTGGAGGATGCGGCATTCTCGAACACGGTTCCGGTTATCGGTGACTTTGGAACCTCCAGGGTTTTTCGCAGTTCGCCGTTCATGGTGTCCATGTACTGGTGAACTACCCGCCACATATGGCCGCACTCGCCGCCGAGTATCCACTTGGCTCCAATCCGTTCGGCCTCGGCAAACATCTTGCCGTTCAACTTCTTCATCAATTCGTTATTGGTGAAAGAACCGAAGTTGCCACCCTCCGAGGCGTAGGTGCTGATGGTGTAATCCAGGCCAATGTGATCAAAAAGAAGAAGATACCCCATGAAGGTGAAAATGCCCGGCTCGGCAAAGACGTCGGCCGAAGGGATGATAAAGAGTATCTCTGCCCCTTTCCGATTAAAGGTAAGGCTATTGATCCTAATGCCGGTTGCTGTCTCGATATCATCAAGGAGAAACTCGGCATTGTCCTTGAAGGTGTGGGGTTGCAATCCAAGATGGTTGCCGGTCCGGTTGGAATTGGCAGCCGGCTCCAGGATCCAGTTGGTGTTGACCCCGACCAGATGCAGCAACTCCCTGGCCATCATGGTAATCTCCGCCGTATCAATGCCGTATGGACAAAAAACGGAACACCGGCGGCATTCGGTACACTGATAGAAGTACATGAACCACTCCTTCAGCACCGCAAATGTCATTTCCCGGGCATTGGCGACCCGACCGAAGAGCTTCCCAAAGGCGGTAAAGTCATTCCGGTACACGGACCGAATCAACTCGGCGCGTAATACCGGCATATTCTTCGGGTCGCCGGTGCCGAGGAAGAAATGGCATTTGTCCGCGCATGCCCCGCACCGCACACAGCAATCCATGAAGATCTTAAAGGAACGAAACTTGCCCAGCCGCTCCTTCATCCCTTCAAAAATAATCTTCTGCCAGTTCTCCGGAAGCTTCCAGTCGTCGCTTTCAACTTCCCATTCCCGCGGCACCCCAAAGAGACCGGGGAAACTCTTGCTATGGTATTCAACAATACTCTTTTTCCCAGGGTAACAATAATTGCCTGGTTTGAAGGTTACCGGGTTGTCCATCCAATGCTTCTTGGGAATGGCCCCGGTCATCATTGACGGTTCTGTTGCGACGTTAACCCCTAACTCTTTTGCTTTTGGTATTGCCATGTTCGTTATTCCTTCTCAGCTGGTGTTTCGGCTTCCTACTCAACTGACATTTAGGCTTCCGGCTCTGAGGCTTTCGGCAACTCCTTTTCTACCGGCAATCCAGCATTGACCATATACTCTCTGAAATCATCCTCGTAACCGGCATAAGAATGTGGCTTAATCTTCAGGTCGTTCCATGGGTTGATATGACGCACCATCCGGCTGTTGTTCGCCAGATTCCGGGTCGGGCTCAGGAAAATGCCGCCCAGGTGCATCAGCTTACTGTACGGGAAATAAACCATCAGGGTGCAAACCAGGAACAGGTGAATAAAAAACATGGTGCCGATTTTGTCCATGACATCCGCGGCCGGCAAAGACATGGTCGTCAGGCCCACAGCCAACTGCTTGATGGACACCACGTCGACCCTGACGAAGTAGCGCATGAGGATACCGGTAATGCCGATGCTGAGGATAAGAAAAAGCGGGAAATAATCAGCGGCAAAGGAAATGTAGCGCACCTTGGCATTGACCAGGCGCCGCAGAAACAAAAATGATAGGGCCAGGACAAAGAGCAGATCGGTGATGTACACCGTCGGCGCCCCGATTTGCAAAAAGCCGTCACCAAATTCCAGGGCGGCGATGAAGGCGGGCATTGGATTGGTGAACAGCCGCATATGACGTAGAACGATAATAAGAAAACAGTAGTGAAAGGTAATGCCTGCCAGCCACAGCCATTTGCTGGACTCATAGGTCAGTTTCGGCCCCGAGTGCACCTCGGACTTGGTGTTTTTAAACAGGGAGCGAAAGGCGAAGATCTCCAGAATCATCCTGATGATCACCTGGGCACCTGTGGCTGGGCAATCGTATTTATCCTGCTTGATCCAGTCGAGCGACTTTCCCTGGCCGCTGGTCGTAGGGATGCGGAACGGCACCGGCGATTTCCCCCACTGAAGTACCCGATAGGCAAATCCACCCAGAAAGATGACAAAGGCCAGCCAGGGGATCACCACCCCGAACACGGACTTCAGACCCGGCACCTGCGCGCCTAACATTGCAACCAAGACCAAGGCAATTACTGCAAGGAAAGAGTGCTTCATTTATCGTTACCTCGCTTCATGTTGAACTGTGAAGATTATCATGGTGTTCCGCAGATTCATTGAGCTTCTTACGAAGCATGGCTGACGGGCAGTGAGATTTGTCCGTTAAGATGTAATTGCCATTTTTCAACTCGTTGATTCGAACCTGAAAGAGCCGTTCCCGACTGGCCATGTACAAATCAAATGCCATGAGCATCAAGGCATCCACCCTGGCGTCAAAGTCTGCCATTCCGGCCAGCACCGCACTATCGACCTTGGCACGCGTCAACACCTCCCGGACCACCCTTTTCAAGTCAAAGACAAACGAAAGGGCCATGGAAGGGGCAAAATCCTGAACCGCGCGAATTTTGATGATTTCCTCAAGAGGGTTGGCCGCCGCCGCCAGATCATCGCCGGACAGCAGAACGGTCAAAAGCCTTCCCAGTCCATCGGTAACCGTATAGCCGATCGGATTGGCGAACCGGTCTTTCTGAAGCCCGAGGAATGCTGGAGATTCATAGGTAGCCAACACCACCTGTATCCACCGTTTGGTGATCTCGTCTTTTTTTTCTGAAAGGATGGCGTCAATATTCATACAGTTCGTTCAGGCTGGTTTCGTGCGGCCGAGAAGTGATTGAATAGTCATTCATATTTGTAAGCGGATTTCCTATCATGTTTAAAATTAATTTTCAACAAGAAAAAATAATTGCGGAAAAAACAAGCCCGCCGCCGGTGGCAGATTTTGAACTATCTTAAAACTGTATGAAAAAAGAACGGCAGACATACCAGGCTTTGCGGCCCGTAAGGACAATGCCGACGATACAAAAAAAGATTTAAAAAAATGGCGCGAATCTCTTTGACAGGCGTACCCCATCTGCCCGGGGGAGGATCAGAGATCAATCTCCATTCCCTCGCGGGCAAAAAAAATCTTGGCCAGCCCGGCTTCGCCAGGGGCGCAGTAAAGGCTGGCAAGTTCGTCTATCTGGGCATCGGATCGCATGGGGTCATGATGAAACAGCGCCATGGCCTTAACTCCGGTCCGGTTGGCAGCGGCGCAGGCATGCTCAAAAGAGGAATGCCCCCAGCCGAATTTGCCTTTCTCATACTCGGTCTTGGTATATTGGGTGTCGTGGACAAGGAGGTCGGCGCCGGCAAAGAACTGCTCCACCAGCGCATTCTGCTCCTGTGCCACCAGGTCGCCTTCGGCCGCCATGGCTTCATCAAAGGAAGGATCTGCCGGGTCGGTGCAAAATATATTGCGAAAAGGTTCCGTGTCGTAGGCCGTACAAAAAACCTTGCCTTTATACTCGAACCGATACCCCAGACAGAGAAGAGGGTGATTCAGATACTTGGTTACAAGAATAATCCCGTCCCCGAGATCAAAACGGCCCTCCTTCAGGTGGATATACTCTATCTCTGCAGCCAGGTCGCCTTCCCGAACCGGGAAATAACGGTAGGTCATCTGGCCGCCCACGATCTTTTCCAGGGAATCTCCCTCATAGGTCACCGGCCCATAGACCTTAAGCTGCGTCCCGGGGATATAAATCGGCGTAAAAAAAGGAAATCCGAGAATGTGGTCCCAATGGGTATGGGAAAGAAAAATCTCCGTCCTGATCGGACCCTTGGGCAGGTCGTAGCCCATCATATAATTACCCAATTCTCGCACACCGGAGCCGGCATCAATAATTATCAGCCGATTGATCTCCTGAAAACGTACTTCAATACAGGGGGTGTTGCCGCCATATCGGACCGTGTTCGGGCCAGGACAGGGGATAGAGCCGCGCACTCCCCAGAATTTTATCTTCATTTCAAGCCCCTTTCGAAATATCCAAAAATATCCTGGCCTTTTCTATCTCTTCCTGAATCGTTTCCTCAAGCTCAAAAAGATCGGACCATGCCATGTCGATCGATTCAAGAACCTGCGAAACAGTGGTCTCATCCTGGAACCGATCGCCAGCCGAGCCGATATCATAGATATTGGCATAGATGTTTGCCAGGGCGACGATCCCAACCAGGTTGTGCTGATTTTCCTCCACGCCATCGATTGAGTGGTGATGACTGAGAACCGCCGTAATATTGCCCGACAACTTCCACTTTTCCGAGATCATGCCGCCGACCCGACCATGGTCGAATTCTACCAACTCGGTTTCAAAGCCAAACAGAGGACTCTGCGTTGCCGCCGCCCGGTCAAAAGCCAGTCCATATTCTTCAGGAAAACAGTTGGCCAACGGGATTTTACCCAAATCATGCAGCAGGCCGGCCACGAAATACTCCTCGCGCATCAACGGCGGAATGCCTTTCCTGGTAGCCAGCGCCTTTGCCGTCACCCCCACACACAGGGAATGCGTCCAGAAAAGATCCATCGGCAGTTGCGGAAAAGATGTGGGATTGCCCATGTTGCCGAGCACGGCAGTGCTCAGGGCAAGATTCTTGACCGTATTGATGCCCAGCATGATAATGGCGCGGGCTAGAGTGGTAATCTGATTCGGCAGGGAATAGTAGGCGGAGTTGATAAGCTTGAGGACCCGGCCGGTGAGTACCGGATCCAGCGAGATAATTCGGTTCAGGTCATTGGGAGAGGTATCAGGACGGTCACAGATCTGCAGCACCTTGGAAACGGTAGTGGAAAGGCTCGGCATCCTGTCCAGATAGAGCTGTATTCGCTTAAAACGCTGTTCTCTGGTTAGCGATCCTGTTTCCATTCCCTTCCCAGGCTTCTCTTGTAAACATCATTCGCAACCGTGATAATTATCGGTCATGACAATTGATATTAGCCAAAGAGAACCTATTGGTCAAGCAGGAGAAGCGCCTGGAGATGTCGACCGTGCCGCCGCCTCAGCGCTGCTGTTATGGAAAGCTACGACCTCGGCGTAGGCAATGCCGGAGCCGCCAAATATGTCCAGGCTGCTGCCGATGGTTACGTCAAGTCGGTTCCTGCCCAATTCCCTGATCAGTCGCAGATCATCCATATTGCGTACTCCACCGGCGTAGGTGGTGGGAATCGAGCTCCAGCGCCCAAGATCCTGCACAAGATCAACAGCGATCCCGTCACATTTCCCTTCAACATCAGCGGCATGAATCAGGAACTCTGAACAGTACCGGGCGAAATAGGCAAGTGTTTCCTGGTTGATGATCACTTCGGTAAACTTCTGCCACCGATCGGTAACCACATAATAAACATCGCCCTTTTTGCGGCAGCTGAGATCAAGGACCAGATTTTCCTTGCCAACGGCTGAGCAGATTTCGCGCAGCCGATGCTCATGAACCATGCCATCCTGGAATACATAGGAGGTGACGATCACGGCGCTGGCACCTTGCTCGAGCCAATAGGCAGCCGTGGCCGTCGATATGCCGCCACCGATCTGCAAGCCGCCCGGATAGGCCGACAGCGCCTCGCGGGCCGCCTGCTCATTCCCCGGCCCGAGCATGATGACATGCCCGCCGCTCAGGCCATCACGGCGATATAAATCGGCATAGTAGGAGGAAGGATACGCCGCGGTAAAATTAGTCTTGAGTCCTTCGGGGGCGAGATCGTTCAAGGTGGAGCCGACGATCTGTTTCACTTTCCCGAGATGGAGGTCAATACAGGGTCGAAACTTCATGCACTTTCCCAAAACAAATAGGCCTGCCAGCAGCCGTCGAAGCTTAGCTGTTCGGAAATCATCACGTGCCGGTCGAGTTCACAATAATCCAGAAGAGGCCCGTGCGGAATATCCAGCCGCTGCGATCGGCAGCCCGTTTCCACACCATCAGACCGCTTTGACCATCATGGTGGAGGGATCCAGCATGAGCGCCACTTCCGGACTGGCACAGCCGGTTGTGTCCTTGATGATCTCCAGCCGGATTCCTTGCTGTTCAGCCTGCAGCAGGATAACAGTATCAAACAGATCTCCAACTTCATGGCAGGGAGCAGGAATGCCGTCAGTGCTGACCCTGGTATCATCACGATGGCTCAAGGCGGAAAACCATACCTGGACATTCATGGCCACCATCAACTCACGGAGATCAAGGAGCGAATCACGGTCTGCAGCGGTGAAATCAAGGCCGTCCACTACCACGCAGTCCGGCCGAAAAATATTCTGATACACCAGATCGTTTAGTCGCTCTTCAAGTTTCGGCCGGCTGAAGGAGGACTCCTTGAAGGTCATGATCATCCGGCTGCGCAGCACGTCCTCATCGAGGGCAACGACCTTCTCGGACGACTGACCTTCCACCAGATGCCGGAAAATGTCATCATACCAGGCCTTGGCCTTTTCCAGACTTTGGCCAATGCTGACATGCAGGACCTTCTGGCCGCGCATAATACTGTCGAGGGCAATCTGGACCAGAATGGCGGTCTTGCCAAGCCCGGCTCGTGCAATCACCAGGCCCATACGGTAGTCAGGGCAGGCATCACCCTGCGCAGGATGCAGGACACGCAACGGATTTTTCTTGACTAGTTCCTCTTTTAACATAACGTCGCTCCTTATTATGGTAGAGGGTATTACTTCTTACTCTTTTCAGTCTGGTATGCCTTGATCACCCCTTCGGCAATATTCTTGGGGACCGGTTTGTACGCTGAAAATTCCATGGTGAATTCCGCCTTACCCTGGGTCAGAGACCTGAGAACCGTCGAATATCCGAACATTTCTGCCAGGGGAATCTCGGCCTCCACCACCGTGTAGTTGCTTTCCTCCATGGTGCCGACAATAATGCCGCGCCGCTGGTTCAGGCTGCCCATTACCGCACCTTGGAATTCGGTCGGCCCTTCCACGGCCACCTTCATAATCGGCTCCATCAGGACCGGACTCGCCTTCATGTATCCCTCCTTGAAGGCACCGATGGCGGCCAATTGGAAGGCGATGTCCGAAGAGTCCACCGCATGGGCGGCGCCGTCGGTGATCACCGCCCGGACACCGGTAACCGGCGCACCGGCCAGATTACCTTTTTCCAGACTCTTCTGAAAACCCTTATCGCAGGAGGAGATGAATTCCCGGGGGATAGCACCGCCGACGATTTTGTCGACAAACTCGAAGACCCCCTCCTCCATGGGCTCCAGATAACCGGCCACCCGGCCGTACTGACCGGAGCCGCCGCTCTGTTTCCTATGGGTATAGTTGAACTCGGCCCGCTGGGTAATGGTTTCCCGATATGCCACCCGCGGCTGTCCGACCTGTACTTCTGCCTTGTATTCCCGCTTCATGCGTTCGACATAGACGTCGAGATGCAGTTCACCCATCCCGGAAATAATAGTTTCGTTGGTTTCCGGGTCCACAAAGGTTTTAAAGGTGGGGTCCTCCTTGGTGAAACGATTCAGGGCTTTGGACATATTGCCCTGGGATTTGTTGTCTACCGGCAAGATGGAAAGAGAAATAACCGGAGCGGGCACATGCATGGAACTCATGGACACCGAGATCTCGCTTGCGGTAAATGTATCCCCCGAGGCGCAGTCGATGCCGAACAGGGCGACGATATCACCGGGACCGGCGCCGTCAATGTCCTCCATCTGATCGGCATGCATGCGGCACAAGCGGCCGACCTTTACCTTTTTGCCGTTTCGACTGTTGACAATAGTGTCCCCCTTGATCACGCTGCCCTGATAGGTTCGAACATAGGTCAACTGTCCGTATCGTCCATCCTCGAGCTTGAAGGCCAGACTGACCAACGGCGCCGCCGGATCTGTATTCAAAACGATTTCCTTTTCGTTATCATTCAAATCAAGCGCCGTGTTTTCCACATCGTTCGGAGCCGGGAGATAGTGCAGAACCGCATCCAGCAGCGTCTGGATCCCTTTGTTCTTATAGGCTGAACCCACCAGAACCGGGGCCAGATCCAGACTCAGGGTCCCTTTCCGGATGGCGGCCCGGATCATCTCCTCGGTGGGCGTTCCTTCAAGGGCAGCCTCCATTAGTTCATCGGAAAACATGGAGGCAGCGTCCAACAACTCCTCCCGCTTGGCCTCGGCCTCGGACAGGAGATCTGCCGGGATCTCTGCCTCGCGAATTGTCTCACCCTGATCCCCTTCAAAGTAGATGGCCTTCATGGTAATCAGATCGACGACCCCCTTCAAATCACTTTCAAGGCCGATGGGCAACTGCAGCATGACCGCATTGAGGCCCAACTTATCCCTGATCTGCTGGGCCACTCGATAGGGATTTGCCCCGGTCCGATCGCACTTGTTGATAAAGGCAATACGCGGCACCTTGTAGCGGGTCATCTGCCGATTGACGGTAATGCTCTGGGATTGCACCCCGCCGACGGAACAAAGAATCAGCACCGCCCCGTCCAGGACGCGCAAGGCCCGTTCCACCTCGATGGTAAAATCAACATGGCCCGGGGTATCAATGATATTTATGGTATAGTCTTTCCAGGAACAGTAGGTAGCAGCCGACTGAATGGTAATACCCCTCTCTCTTTCAAGCTCCATGGAGTCCATGGTTGCGCCAACGCCATCCTTACCCCTCACCTCATGAATGGCATGAATGCGCTGGGTATAAAAGAGCACCCGCTCGGTAAGAGTTGTTTTTCCAGAGTCAATATGGGCGCTTATCCCAATATTACGAACATTTTCTATCTTTTTCTTCATTTCTCCATCCTCAAGCTTTCCGTAGATACCTTGGAAGCCCCTGACGCTCCTTCAGTTTTTTGTCACTATAACATGCCAAGCGGTAAAATCCTCCAGGGAATATCGAGAGCTACCGACGAAACCCCTTTAAGTTCCATCCGTTTTCCGCAAGACATCCGGCCAGGGAAATAATCGGAGGCCTACGGAGATTCCTCATCAAAAACAGGGGGATGTTCACAATAAAAAAAAGGAGCTACAGAATCTCTGTAACTCCTCCATTTACTCATTGGTGCCGAGACCAGGATTTGAACCAGGGACACCCGGATTTTCAGTCCGGTGCTCTACCGACTGAGCTATCTCGGCGTCACCACGAATGGAGTGGCAAATATATGGAAGGGTTATTGCTTTGTCAAGCAATTTTCAGACGGCATCCACCATAGTACCGGCGAGTTTATCGTGCCATGCGCAATGGTTTCGATCAAGCACTACCCAGAAAAACCCGGCGGCAAAGGGGATTGCCGATACCAGATAGCCGATGGACCGCAGAAACGCTCGACCTGGAGAGATCGCCTGTCGATCCGTCGAAACCACCCGGATACCAAGAAACATTTTTCCAATAGTCTGGCCGCTGCAGGCATGAAAAACGGTAAAATAGGTGATGGGCAGGAAAAAACATCCCGCCATGAATAAGGTCGGAAAGCCTATGGTTAACCTGAACATGCCCCAGAGATCATCGGGCCGCACCTGCGCACTAAGGGTCTTGCCAAGCAAAAGGAACAGGGACAGATAAAATAAAGTCAGCAGAACAAGATCGATGAGCAGAGCCATCGTGCGGGCGGCAAAAGGTGCCGCATCATGAAGCGAATTTTCAGGCTCTGAACAGTTCGTTTCATTCATCGCTGGATTCTAGTGTCAAACCTGAATCAGGAATGCCCGCCTTGGGTGCAGATTTCTTCACTGTGCCTTGGGCTGGCACCTCAGCCTCCGGCTCAAAATCAAGCTCCAATGCCTGTTCAGCATCCTCGCCGACCGTTTCTACCTCTACTGTTTCCAGTTCGGCATCATCAAGCAAATCCAGGTTATCAAATATGTCCTCATATGCATCGGAGGTTCCAGATTCCTCCTTCCCACCTTTTTTATCCGACAGCACCTCCACCTCAGCAGGCTCCAGCCCCCCCTCTCCATCTTCAAACAAGGACAGATCGAGATCCGACTGCTCATCCTCTTCGGCAAGAACCATTTCCGCCGCGATTTCCTGTTGCACCTCGTTGCCGGCAGCCATCTGAATCTCAGCTTCGGAAGTTTCTTCGAAGGAGACATCCGCCTCCTCCATCACCGCCAGTTCTGTAACAGATTCGTCCTGACCTTCAACCGTCGACCCCTGAGCCAAATCAACCCCGGTGTCTTCAGAGGCTAACATGACCTCCCCTGCGGACAGATCAAGGTCCGGTGCCATCTGAAAATCCACGTCTTCGGACGACGCCATCTCCACTCCGCGGCCAATGTTGGCGGCAGACGAGCCGCCAACTGCAGCGGTCTCGAACGACGACCCGAGGGCCGAACCAAGGAAAAGAGGCGGCTCAACCTGGACGGCGGTGCCATGGACCATTTTGGCCACTTCAGAAAGATCGCGCCCGCATTTTGTACAGGCGCTAAGATGATCAAAAGAAATGTAGGAACATTTTGGACAACGCATCGATAGATTCCTCAGTTCATATTTTTTGGCTCAGCAAGAAATGCCCAGCCGAAGCAGCTCTGCCGGATAACATATTGATATTACAGATAGCAGTGATGCCGGCCCCACCTATTTGCAAAACCATCATGTTGACCTGGCAGTTCGACTCACCTCGGAAATCGCTTTACAATCAGCCATTATCCACTATACCAATCGATTTTTTCTGTGCAATAATAATCAGATAATGAAATCATAAAATCTTTCTGCCGCGCAGCGGCGGTCGCGGACGCAACGCTGCTTCCGCGCGGCATTCAAATGGCGGAGCCAAGGATCTCGCCAGTTTTCCCCAACTCAACCCCAACCATCCGGAAGTAACCGACATTTCATAAACGCATACAGCGCCTTGATAAACACACCTGGCCCTCCTGTTACTGCGACAATTTGCCGCATTGCCACACGTGCCACATTGTGGTAGGCATAACAGGAACTCGTCATCAGCAGGTTATCCCCCCCGTTTAACTTCCTGACGATGAAGAAGCCAGTGGTTCTCTTCTGCTCTCGGCAATAAGGCTGAGAGCAAAAGAGGGCTTGCGCATGAATCAATTGAGATTTGGGGAGGCGCTATCTTGCCGGCCGGTTGTGCAAGGTACGTCCATGCACGGATAACACTAAAAATAAGAGGTGCGACGATCATGAATGATGCGGAACAAAAAATGATTTCTCGACGAGAGGCAATTATCGGTGCAGGCAAATTTGCAGCCGGGGCTGCCATTGTAACGCTTGGCGCCCAGGTCTTGCCAGCACGGGTAAAAGCCGCCACACCAGCAGCCTGGCCATGGGGCTACAAAAAACTGGACGTCCAGGAGGTCGGCAACCTCGCCTATGAAAACTGGTACAAGAATTTCTGCTGCTATGCAGTGGTAAGCGGCCTGCTCATGCCACTCCAGAAAAGCATCGGCGAACCCTTTACCTCCCTGCCTTTGGAAGCATTTGTCTGGGGCCATGGTGGCGCCGTGGGCTGGGGAACCCTGTGCGGGTCCTTGACCGGTGCCGGCATTGCAACCGGCTTAATTGCCGGCAAAGAAGGAGAGGCCATCCTCAATGACGTGATCGCGTGGTATGCCTCCACGAGCCTGCCAATCTACAAACCGGCCCAACCGAAGGCTGAAATCAAGAACGTCAACACGAGCGATTCACCCCTTTGCCATATTTCCGTTGGCAAATGGATGAAAAAAGAAGGCGTAGCCTTTGCAAGCCCGCAGAGAAAAGAACGCTGTGCCCGGCTTTCCGCCGATGTGGCCATGCGCACTGCCACACTGCTCAATGATTGGGCGGACAAAAAGTACAAACCGGTTCATGGCTCCAATGTCAAGGATCATGGCATCACCACCCAGCTCAATTGCATGGAATGCCATGGTGACAAGGTGCCGACACCAGTGATGCCGGCACCGGCGAAATAGTGCGGGCAACCCGATTGCTTGCGCTGTCTTGCGCAGAAGGGATATAAACAAAAAAGGGAGGCAACTCTGCAGAGTTGCCTCCCTTTTTTTACATGGTGCCGAAGGCGGGATTCGAACCCGCACAGGCGTAGCCCACTACCCCCTCAAGATAGCGTGTCTACCAATTCCACCACTTCGGCAATTTCTACGCACCGCTGGCCGTCCAAAGTCTACTCTTTGGACGGGACCTTTTCGCTGGCAGTTTCGGCAGGCTGAGGTGCTGACTGCTCAGGCGCCGAAGGCATCGGCACCGTCACCGGCCCGGAATCGGGCGCCGGCCTCGTTTCCTCTACCGGCGCTGCTTTTGGCGCAACATCACTCATCACTGATCCCGTGCTTTTGTTCGCCGAGAGATAGGCCAGCGAAATCGAAGTCACCATAAAGATAATCGCCGCAGAGGTCGTAATCTTGTTCATCAGGGGAATCGGCCCTTCGGTGCCGAACAACGATTCGCTGGAGCCGCCGAAGGTTGCTCCCACGTCAGCACCTTTGCCGTGCTGCAGGAGAACAATTACAACCAGAAACAGACAGACGACAACATGAATAACAGTTAGGATTTCAGTCATTTGCTTTATGTCAAATATTAATGCGCCCTTTTCCTGGCACACCATTGTGATTGGGTTTTATTGAAACCGAATTATTCGGTCAAACTCTTCTGCTTGCAGGGCGGCCCCACCGACCAGCACACCGTCGATATCCTCCTGTCGCATGAGGACGTCGATATTTTCTGCTTTAACCGAGCCACCATACAATATTCTCATATGGCCAGCAACTGTTTTGTCAAACAGTTCGCCGACCAACTTCCTGACAAAAGCATGTATATCCTGAGCCTGGTTTTCCGTGGCGGTTTTCCCGGTACCGATGGCCCATACCGGCTCATAGGCAATCACCACCTGCCCGGCCGTAGCCGGCTCCACACCGGCCAGCCCGGCCCGGATCTGTCCTTCGAGGACCGCCAGAGTGCGGCCGGCCTCCCGTTCGGCAAGGGTTTCGCCGATACAGAAGATGGGTTTGATCCCCTGCCGCAAGGCTCCCAGAAGCCGCCGGTTAATAAGCCCGTCACTTTCGAAAAAAATATGCCGGCGCTCGGAATGGCCGACGATGGCCAGACCACAACCGATATCCTTGAGCATCACCGGTGAAATTTCACCGGTGAAAGCGCCTTTTTCCTCCCAGTGTACATTCTGCGCCGCCAACTGCACCGGGGTCCCGGCCACTACCCGGGCCACCGCCGCCAACGCGGTATAGGGAGGCGCCACTGCCACGTCCCGGTCATGCACCTGCGAGCAGGTGGCGACCACGGCAGCTGCCAACTGCTCGGCCGCCGCGACGGTCATGTGCATCTTCCAGTTCCCGGCGATAAAAGGCTTCCTTTCCATCAGCTCTCCTTACGATTCCCACACATTTGCGGGACGTCATCCCAGGCGACCGCGACGCACCGGCGGTCATCCACTCTTTTATTATACTTTTGCCTCCAGAGCGACTACTCCGGGAAGCTCTTTGCCCTCCATCAGCATCAGAAAGGCGCCGCCTCCGGTGGATATATAAGAAATATTGTCGGAAGCGCCGGCCCGATGCACGGCAACGTCGGTATCCCCACCGCCGACAATGGTCAGGGCGTGGGAAGAGGCCACCTTCTGCACCATGGCCATGGTACCCCGTGAAAACGCATCCATCTCAAAGGCGCCCATCGGCCCGTTCCAGATAATGGTTCTGGCGGTATCCAGTGCCTCAGAAAAAAGCAAGGTGGTTGCCGGCCCGATATCCAGAATCATCCAGTTCTGGGGCACCTCCTGGATAGTGGTGATTTTCGTCTCGGCCTTGGCATCGAACTGCTCGGCCACGATACAGTCCACCGGCAGATACATCTTCACGCCCTGTTCTCGCGCCTTGTCCAGCAGTTGCCGGGCGGTATCCAGCAATTCTTCTTCCACCTTGGACTGGCCGACCCCGACCCCCATGCTCTTGATAAAAGTGTTGGCCATGGCACCGCCGATGATCATCTTGTCAACCCGGTCCAGGAGGTTACGAAGAGCCCCCAGTTTGCTGGAGACCTTGGCGCCGCCGACAATGGCCACCAATGGCCGGCGCGGATCGCTCACCGAGCGATGGAAATAATCCATCTCCTTCTGCAGTAGAAATCCGGCCGCACACTGGGCAATGTAGTTGGTCACCCCGACGGTGGAGGCATGCGCCCGGTGGGCAACGGCAAAAGCATCATTGATGTAGACTTCGGCCAGTTCTGCCAGTTGTCGGGCAAAATCAGGATCGTTTGCCTGTTCTCCCGGATGAAAACGGAGATTTTCCAAAAGGAGCACGTCGCCAGCCTGCATTCGGTCAACCATCTCCCTGACCTGGTCGCCGACACAGTCCGGGGCCAAGGTAACCTCCTTGGAGATGAGCCGCGAGAGCCGTTTGGCCACTGGCAGCAGGCTGAATTTTTCCTGGCGTTGCCCTTTTGGCCGGCCGAGATGGGAACAGATAATAATTTTTGCATGCTCGTCCAGGGCATGGTTTATGGTCGGCAGCACCCCGCGGATTCTGGTATCGTCCGTAATATTGCCGAGATCATCCATGGGGACGTTGAAATCAACCCGGATGAGCACCCTCTTGTTCTTAATGTCCAATTCTCTGATATTTTTCAATGGACTCCCTGTCTGTATTGTTTGAATGGCACAACCCGGCAAATCAACGCGTCAACCTCATCCGCATGAGCACCGCGTCCTCTCTGGGAGAGACATAATAACTCCTGCGCAGGCCGGCTTCCGTGAAGCCGTATTTCTCATAAAGGACGCGGGCTGCGACATTGGACGCACGCACCTCGAGAAAACAATCCGCCACGCCCTCTTGGCGACAGTGGGCCAAGACATGGAGCAGGAGGCCGCTGCCCATCCCACGCCGGCGCCATGGAAGAGCTACCGCCAGTTTCAAGATCTCGGCCTCGCTGCCACACAACCGTCCGCAGGCAAAGGCCATTACCCGTTGCGATCTTGCGGCCCGGGCCACAAACTGAAACCCGTGGACGGCTTGCAGCTCTTCAACAAACTGCTGCCTGGTCCAGGCGGCGCCCCCGCCACCCTCCACGTCGAGAACCTCGGCAAGATCCTCGATCTGCATCGCTTCGACCAGAAAATCGCTCAAACCATCTTATCGGCAATGGATACGGTCTGATCACCCAGCATGTTCGTATAGCTGCCGAGCTCATTATCATACCAGCCGTAAATCACCGCCTGGGTCACGGGCACATCGATGACCGGGTCCACTCCTCCCGCACAACAGCCCGGCCGCACTTTATCAAGATTTACCCGGATGGTGGCGGTGCGGGTATGGGTCTCGGTGGCCTCGATCACCGTGGCGGCACATGGCGTGCCGATAATATCCGACGAAACATTCTGCTCCTCGCTGTAGCCCAGATAGGGCGACGCGGCAGCGTACTCCCGGTAAATCGAATTGATCAGATTCCGCTTGATCGGGTTTTTCAGATCGTCCTGCAGATTCAGCACCAGAATGATCAAAGAACCGGTGGAGGTGGGGATCCGCACCGACTCGGCGATGAACCCGATATTTTTCATCTCCGGAATCACCAGCGCTAAGGCCCGGGCAGCGCCGGTGGTAGTAAGAATGATATTGTTGAGGATCGACCTGCTCTTCCGGAGGTCCTTGGCGCCCGGCGCCGGCAGTCGGTCAAGAACCTGCTGGCTGCCGGTAGCGGCATGCACCGTCACCATGGAGGCGCTCAAGAAATTTTCCGCGCCGAAATGATCCATCAACGGTTTTATCATATAGGAAAGGCAGGTGGTGGTGCAGGAAGCCGCCGAGATCAGATGGTGCCGGACCGGATCAAAGTCGTGCTCATTGATGCCCATCACCGTGGTGACCGCATCGCCCGGCATGTCAAGCCCCTGAGACTTGATCTTGAACGGCGCCGACAGGATCACCTTCTCGGCGCCGGCCGCCAGATGACCGCGCAGGGCCCCACGGGGTGCTTCCGCCTCGGTGGTGGGATCATTGAACACCCCGGTGGTGTCCACAACCAGACGGACATCGTTTTCCTTCCAGCGGATATCCTGCGGGTTGCGCGCCTCGCGGAGTATTTTGACCTCGACCCCATTTATTCGCATGGTGCCGGCAACATCGTTCAATTCTTCAATGACCCGGGTACAGGTGTGCCCGTGCAGATACGCGCTCAGGCGACCGTAGGTGCTGTCCCTTTCAATCGCCGCGGCCAGATCCTCAAGCCCGGATCCCACCTGCCGGCCGATGTTACAGACCAGGCCGGAAAAATGCTTCCGGGAGACATGATGCCAGAGGGTTAATTTGCCGATCCGGCCAAGGCCGTTGATTCCCAATTTCATTGAATTAAATCTCCTTCATCAGCACTCCATGCCAAATTGACGCATGGGGCGGTTATTGGTTATCTTTCCGGTATTCCGTGCTTAAAACCTGGAACACCTCCCTTGAAGTTCTTGGCCGCCGCCGATATATTGCTAGCAACCAAGCTGCGGCCGCCTGCTATTTTATTGCCTTCTGCAGAGGTCTGGGATTTCAGAAGCGCACAACAGGGCATAAACTTGAAATATATGCGAACATTTTCGAGACATGCAAGCAAAACTTTACAGGATCCCGACTGGTTTGGCTCTCGGTTTTTCGCAATTTTCTTGACAGATACTCGTTTACGAGCCATGTTTGTTCGCTTGTCAATCAAATAATGCCGGCAAGGTCTCCAAAACCGTGCGCACCAATAAAAAGGAGCATAAAAAATGTCAAACTACCTTTTTACCTCAGAATCCGTTTCCGAGGGTCATCCCGATAAAGTCGCCGACCAGATATCCGATGCCATCCTCGACGCCATCATGGAAAAAGACACCAAATGCCGGGTCGCCTGCGAGACCATGGTCACCACCGGCATGGTCCTGATCGCCGGCGAGATCACCACCTCCGCCTGGGTGGACATGCCGCAGATCGTTCGGGAAACCATCAAGGGTATCGGCTACAACTCCTCGGAAATGGGCTTCGACTCCCAATCCTGCGCCGTGCTTACCAGTATTGACAAACAGTCGCCGGATATCGCCATCGGGGTTAACGAAGGCAGCGGCCTTGATCTGGACCAGGGGGCCGGTGACCAGGGGCTAATGTTCGGCTATGCCTGTTCCGAAACCAAGGTTCTGATGCCCATGCCCATCATGTATGCCCACCGGCTGATGAAACGCCAGGCCGAGGTCCGCAAAACCGGCCGCCTGCCCTGGCTCAGGCCGGACGCCAAAAGCCAGGTCACTATTGAGTATGACGACAAAGGGCCCAAACGGGTTGAGGCCGTTGTTGTTTCTACCCAGCATGATCCGATGATTGATTATGAAGAGCTTAAAGAAGCGGTGATGGAGGAGATCATCAAGCCGATCATCCCCGAACACATGCTGGACAAGAATACAAAATACTTCATCAACCCAACCGGCCGCTTCGTCATTGGCGGCCCGGTCGGCGACTGCGGGGTGACCGGCCGGAAGATCATCGTCGACACCTACGGCGGCAGGGGCTCCCACGGCGGCGGCGCCTTCTCTGGCAAGGATCCCTCCAAGGTCGACCGCTCCTCTTCCTATATGGGCCGCTACGTGGCCAAGAATATCGTTGCCGCCGGCCTGGCCACCGAGGTCGAGGTGCAGATCGCCTATGCCATCGGCATCTCAAAACCGGTTTCCGTCAACGTGGTCACCTTTGGTACCGGCAAAATCAGTGAGGCGAAAATCAGGGAAATGATCACCGAACATTTCGACCTGCGGCCCAAGGCCATCATCCAGCAACTCAACCTTCTGCGGCCGATCTACAAAAAAACAGCGGCCTACGGCCATTTCGGCCGGGAACGCGAAGAATTCACCTGGGAAAAAACCGACAAGGCGGAAATTCTCAGAGAGGCGGCCGGGCTGAAATAGCCTTGCGACGACCGCCGGTCACCCAAAAATTTTACAAAAACACCTGCCAGCAAGGAGCGGTTTATGTCCCGGAAGAAGAATACATTTAGCGATTACAAAGTAGCCGATATGGGCCTGGCCGACTGGGGCCGCAAGGAGATTGCCATAGCCGAAACCGAGATGCCCGGCCTCATGGCCCTCTGCGCCGAATACCACGGCAAAAAGCCGCTGGCTGGCGCCCGGATCGCCGGCTGCCTGCACATGACCATCCAGACCGCCGTGCTCATGGAGACCCTGATCAAGCTGGGCGCCGAGATCCGCTGGTCATCCTGCAATATCTTCTCGACGCAGGATCATGCCGCCGCCGCTATGGCAGCGGCCGGGATCCCGGTCTTTGCCTGGAAGGGCGAAAGCGAGGCGGAATTCTGGTGGTGCATCGAGCAGACCATTTTCGGGCCGAACAACTGGCGCCCCAACATGATTCTCGACGACGGCGGTGACCTCACCCAGGTCATGCACGAAAAATACCCGGCAATGATGCAGGACATCCGGGGGATCAGCGAGGAGACCACCACCGGCGTCCACCGGCTCTACGAGATGATGAAGAAGGGCACCCTCAAGACTCCGGCCTTTAACGTCAACGATTCGGTGACCAAGTCCAAGTTCGACAACCTGTATGGCTGCCGCGAGTCGCTGATTGACGGCATCAAACGCGGCACCGATGTGATGATCGCCGGCAAGATCGCGGTAGTCTGCGGTTACGGCGACGTGGGCAAGGGCTGCGCCCAGGCTTTCCGCGGCATGGGGGCCACGGTCTGGGTCACCGAGATCGATCCGATCTGCGCCCTGCAGGCGGCCATGGAAGGCTTCCGGGTCGTCACCATGGAGGACGCCGCACCGCTGGCCGATATCTTTGTCACTGCCACCGGCAATATCCGGGTCATCACCCGCTCTCACATGGAACTGATGAAGAACCAGGCCATTGTCTGCAACATCGGTCACTTTGACAGCGAGATCGATATCGCCGCCATCCGCGACCTGACCTGGGAGAATATCAAGCCCCAGGTGGACCACATCATCTTTCCGGACGGCAAACGGATCATCGTCCTGGCCGAGGGCCGGCTGGTAAACCTGGGCTGCGCCACCGGCCATCCCAGCTTCGTGATGAGCAACTCCTTTACCAACCAGGTCATCGCCCAGATCGAGCTCTGGCAGAATCCAGGCAAGTATGAGAACAAGGTCTATCTGCTGCCCAAGCATCTGGACGAAAAGGTGGCCCGCCTCCATCTGCAGAAGATCGGCGCCCGGCTCACCTCCCTCAGCCAAGAGCAGGCCGAATACATCGGAGTTGCCTTGAACGGTCCGTACAAGCCGGAATACTACCGCTATTAGACGAATATATTTCAGGGGGCTGAAAAAAAGCCATGAGGTTCAAATACCTTTTTTCAGCCCCCGGACACGATGTCCCGGTGTCGAACGAAGATCGCGCCCGACCTTTTCTCATGGCGCCCGCCACCCCGCACCCTTTTCTCAGCCTCGGTGATTATCTCGACGCCCTGACCGCGTTTTTGAGTCGCGACAGAGGCGCGGCCCTTCTCGCCGTGCTCAACAACCGTATGGTTGACCGGCCGGCAACTCTTTCCGATCTCCAGCCCCTGCTCGTCCGTACCGAAAAACATGGCGCCCTGTACCATATTGCCAGTGTCGAATGTCTGCTCCCAAACCGTTCGGTCAAGCTGGCGATCACCACTGCGGTCACCGAAGAAAACCGCAGACGGTTGACCCGGGAATATTCCCTGCTCAACCGCCTGCACGACAATACCCGAGATCCTGCCCTCCCTGAGATTTTTTGTGTGACCGACCAAACAATTGCGGCCAACGGCGACACTGCAACGCTGACCATGATGCTCGGCGAATGGTTCGACGATTATCACGAATGGCACATAAGCAGAGAGGCGAACGGCACCCCGCAGATTCGGCTCTGGGATATGAAAACCGGCTACCGTTTTCTGGATAAAAGGGAACAGGCAGCCCTTTTGCAACAGGTTGCCGCTATTCTCACCCGCCACTATGATCCTGAATCAGGCAGTCAGATCTACCCCTGGCACCATGCTGCCGGCGACTTCGTGGTCTGCGGCAGCCCCAATGCGCTGCACGTCAAATTGATCACGACGCGGGACTATGAACCCTTGCTCTACTATCCGCCGGCTGCTGGCCTGCTGCCAGGTTTACTCTCTTTCTTTCTACATCTGACCATCAGAATGCGGCTGGATCGGCTCGATGGGGTCGGCGAGCCGGTCTGGCTCGATGATTTTTCTCTGCCCGCGACCATCGCCGGATTTGCGGAAGAACTGCACAAAAAAAATCATCCGGCCATTGACCCGGATGACACTCTGGAGCTTTTAAAGGAATTTTCCTGGGAAGAACTGCTGACCGGTTGCGAGCCCCTGCTGGCACTCTATGAGCAGGAGGATGCCGAAGATACGGAACTGATCCGGGCGAACCTTAAGAACCATTGCCGCCTACTGCAAAAATGCCTGCAGGGTATCACTGCCGACCCGCAGCAGGGAACACGTCTTAACCCATGATCGGGTTGAGGTCGCCGGACAGGACCTCGTGGATCACCCCGAAACTGTCGCGGATATGGTAAAGACCGGCATCGTTGATGCCGAGCGCCTCGCCGGTGACCGACCGGCCGGCGGCGGTAAGCCAGGTGAGTGTCTTGCCAAGCAGTGCATCGCGTTGCCGCCACTCGCTAAGTATCTTGGCAGATTCCCCCCTTTCCAGAGCCCCCACCGCAACCCTGAGCTGCCGGACAATGCTCCCCAGCAATTCATGACGCGAGTAAGTTTTTCCGGAACAGAGAAATAGTGAAGTGATCCGACTTTGAAGTTTTGCAGGAAAGGCCTCTTGCGTGGCATTTACATTAATGCCGATGCCAAGCACGACAGCGGTCCGGGTTGCGGGCTGACTACCGGACAGTGTTTCAGTTTCCGCTAGAATCCCGCCAAGCTTCCGACCGGCCACCAACAGATCGTTGGGCCACTTGATGCCTGGGGTCAGAATGCCCATGGCCTCAATTGCCCAGCAGACCGCTACCGCTGCCGCCAGCGTGATTCTCGGAAAATCGGGAAGCGGGAGGTTGGGCCGCAGAATCAAGGAGAAATATAACCCGCTCCCCGGCGGCGACACCCAGGCGCGCTGCAGACGGCCACGGCCATGGGTTTGCGTATCTGCCGCCACCACACTCCAGGCCAGAGCCCCTTCAGCCGCCATCTGCATGGCCAGCGTGTTGGTGGAGTGCGTGGTCGCCAACCACGTTAAAGGAAATTCACACGCGTCCATCCCACTATCCTGGCCGTTTCCAAAAATTACGCCAGCCGCAGCCTCATTGCCTGCCCCGGCGCAAAAAAAACCTGACCAGGATAAAAAAAGGCAGGGGCAAAACTCTGCCCCTGCCTTTTCAGTCGTAACGTACGCTGGAATTACGCACTATACCCCACGGGCGTCTTCATCCTTGGCCCGATCAGGCAAGGTGTACATGGTGCTGCTACCGCTTGACCAGAACTTGAGCTTGCTTTCCTTGACCAGTTCATTGGCCGCGTTCTTGATCTCCCTGGGGGAGACGTCTTCCAACCATTTGTGCATATCCTTGAGATAGAGGGCCGGTTTCTTGGCCTTGGCCATTTCCTCAAGAATTTTAGCTTTAATCTGTTCCCTATCAGCAGCCATTGCCATTGCTCCTTTCGTAAAGGTTTACTTGATATGGCTTGTGAACTTGAACTGGGTGCTGGTCCGCCAAGTAGTATAGGCCAGACGGTAGTCATCAATACACTTATCCGAGAAGGGAATGTTGCATTTCTCGAAGAACTTCTCCCAGCCAATGCGCTCGGCCCATTCGCCAACCCGCTCGTATTTCCTGGCATCCTTGGCGTAGACCTCAAGGATATTCTTTACTGCGGCAACCGTCTCCGGCCAGCGTGGCGGCGTGTTGGGCAGGAAGGGAATAACCATTTTGGAGAATTTCGGCATGGACCTGGCGTTGGAGATCTTGCCACCGACCAGAATGGCAATACCATCGCCTTCCGCATCGGCGAGCGGCAAGGAAGGACACATGGTGTAGCAGTTGCCGCAGAACATGCAGCGGTCATTGTTGATCGCCACACTCTTGACCTCTTCGCCGGCGCTGTTGATGCCCTTGGCCGGTTTGATCGCGCCCAGCGGACAGGCGGCAACCGCCAGCGGCAGCTCGCAGACCGCTGAAATGGTGTCGTTGTCGATCAGCGGCGGCTTCCGGTGTACGCCGAGGATGGCGATATCGGAGCAATGCACCGCACCACACATGTTGAGACAGCAGGCCAGGGCCACACGTACCTTGGCCGGCAGTTTCATGCTGGTGAAGTATTCGAACAGCTCATCCATCACGGCCTTGACCACGCCCGAGGCGTCGGTGGCCGGCGTATGGCAGTGCACCCAGCCCTGGGTATGAACCGGGTTGGAGACGCTGGCGCCGGTGCCGCCAATCGGCAGCATGCCATGGGCATTGCAGGCGTCGACCAAGGGCTGGAGTTTGGCGGCGGAGTCAACCATGAACTCCACGTTGTTACGGGTGGTGAAGCGCAGAACCCCGTCACAATGCTTGTCAGCGATATCGCACATATCACGGATCAAGGAGATACTGATCAAACGGGCGCTGGCGCAACGCACGGTATAGCATTCGGCGCCGCTTTCGCTGACATGCTTCAAGACGCCGGGCTTAAGAATTTCATGGTAAAGCCACTTGCCGTGGTTATCCTTGATAACCTGCGGGTAAAACTGGGCATAGTGTGGCGGGCCAATATCAGTGATTCTGTCTTTCATCGGATTTGCTGGATCGTAACCCATTGCTAAACCTCCTTATATTTTCATCTGTTCTGATGCTAGAAATACGCTCATTCCTCAACACATCCCAAAAGTCACCATTACATCGGGTGTTTCTTCCGGAACTCGGCCAGCGAACGCTCGAAACCACCCTCGACCTCTTCGTCCTTCCAGAAGACGTAGGGGTTGGAACGCGGCTCCTTGACATGCTGGGGTATCGGCTCGACTTCCATCACCTTCAGGAAGGCGGGCAGGCCGACCCGCTGTGCGGTCTCACCGATGCGCTCGCGGTTCTTGCCTTCTTCCATCCACCAGTCCCAGGCCTTCTCGATGATTGCCTTGTATTCGGCGAATTCGTTTTCCATATCCATCTTGATAAACGGCACAACCAAGGTGGACATCTGGGCGCCGTCCAGGATCGGGGCCTTGGCGCCCATAAGTATGGTGGCGCCGGTGACAACGCCGGGACGCAGGGCGCGCGGCATGACATTGATGCAGTGCATGCAGTGCGTACACTCGGCGTCGTCGATCTTCAACACATCGCCTTCCATCCACATGCAGCCGGTGGGGCAGAGTGCGATGACCTCTTTCTGGATATCGAATTTGCCCCAGTCGCGGCCGCTGAAAGCCCCGCCGCTCGGCGCATAGTCGCCCTTGAGATAGCCCTTGACCTCGGCCTGGTTGATACGGATATTATCCCGCCAGTTGCCGATAACAGACAGGTCGGAGCGGGCAATGGCCGCTACGCAGTCATTGGGGCAACCGGAGAATTTGGTCTTGAATTTGTAGGGGAAGGCCGGCCGATGCAGTTCGTCCTGGTAGGCATTGGTGATGTGATGGCAGGCAGCCGCCGTATCATAGCAGGCCCACTCGCAACGCGCCTTGCCCAGGCAGCAGGAGGGGGTCCGCAGGTTGCCGCCGGAGCCGCCGAGATCCACGCCGACATCATGGGTCAGCTCATAGAAAATTTCTTCAAGCTGCTCGGTGAAAGTACCCAGCAGTACCATATCGCCGGTGGAGCCGTGCATATTGGTCATGCCGCTGCCACGCCTTTCCCAAATCTCACAGATCTGCCGCAAGACCTTCGTGTTGTAAAATTTACTGGACGGCTGGTTAACACGGACCGTATGGAAATGGGCCACGCCGGGAAACTGCTTCGGGACGTCGGAGTAACGACCGACGATACCGCCGCCATAACCGAAGACACCAACGATGCCGCCGTGCTTCCAGTGCGTGATTTTATCTACATACGACAGCTCCAATTGACCCAGAATATCCCAGCACTGCGGGTTCTGCTCGGCCTGCCTCTTGAGGTCCGAGACAAAGCTCGGCCACGGGCCACTTTCAAGTTGGTCCAACAACGGCGTGTCATGCTTTGGCATTTTCAATTCCTCCTTAAACGGTCTATTGTGTTTACAACCCTACCTGCCAGGTCAACCCAAAGTAAAACCTAACTCCTCCTACGCCTGCCCCCTGCAGCAACCCACCTTGCAGGGAATAAAAAGAAAAAATAATTGAATACTCATTCATTATTCAGGGGACCATATCGCTCTGTCTAGTCTTTGTCAACACAAAAATGACATGAAGATAAATGTGGCTGCCACAATATGCCGCTGACAGGTGGCATCATCATTTTTTCATAGCGCAGGCGCGCGGGAAACCTTAGCAGAACAGCCTGATAACCCACTAACACGTGGGCAACTGACTATCTTTTTTCTGAAAGGTTTATGAAATTATTGACCGCCGACCGTTACGCTGAGCAGCAAAAAGACTAAAGACGGAAAGAGGAATCTCTTGGCCAAATACAGGCTATTCCTGTTCAGCCTTATTAGCAATTTTTATATCGATTAAACCAGCCGCTTTCAACAGGGACCAGCCAAGCGAATCCTGCAGGCCGCTGTTGGCATCGCCCAGGCGCAGGCCGCCAAAATGCTGCAACAGACGGGTGGCCAGGAGTTTGCCAAGCTGAACGCCTTCCTGATCAAAGGAGTTAATGTTCCAGATGAATCCCTGAAAAACGATCTTGGCCTCGTACAATGCCAGGAGCCCCCCCATGGTGTACGGCGTCAGGCAGTCGGCCAGCAGGACGGAACTTGGCCGGTTGCCGGCAAAAAAACGGTTTGGGTTGTCATGTGGCCTACCGACTGCCAGGGCAAGCGACTGGGCCAGGAGATTGGCCAACAACTTTTCATGGGAGGTGGTGCCTTGAATCAGCATATCCTCGCCGAACTGGCTCCGGCGAAAACCGATGAATTCCACAGGCACCACGGTGGTACCCTGATGAATCAACTGATAGAAGGCATGCTGACCGTTGGTCCCGGGTTCGCCCCAGACGATGGGTCCGGTCGGATAGGAAACCGTTGCGCCCTGCCGGGTTATCGATTTGCCGTTGCTCTCCATGTCGCACTGCTGGAGGTGGGCCGTAAAACGCACCAGGGCTTGACTGTAAGGCAGAATCGCCAGGCTGTCGCAACCGAGAAAATTGCGGTTCCAGATGCCGAGCAGAGCCAGGAGCAGGGGAATATTGCGGCGAATATCCCGCTCCTCGGCCGCCACATCGAACGCCTGGGCGCCCTGCAGCACCTGGCGGAACGCATCATATCCCAAGGCAAAGGAGAGCATCACGGCTCCGACCATGGAGGTGACGCTGTACCGCCCGCCGATATAGTCGAACATATAAAAGGAACGAAGATAGCGGGCCGGATTGTCCATGGGGCTGCCCTGGCCGGTAACAGCGACAAAGTGGCGGGCCGGATCCAGGCCGGCACGCTGAAAGGCCGCTCGAACCAGCTCTTCATTGGTCAGGGTTTCAAGGGTAATGCCGCTCTTGGATACCACATTGACCAGTGTCCTGGAAAGATCCAGCCCTTCGAGCACGGCTGCCGCATCGTCGGGGTCGACATTGGAGATGAAGTGCACCCGCCGCCCGGGCAGCCGATAGGCAGCCAACGCCAGATAAAGGGCACGCGGTCCGAGATCGGAGCCGCCGATGCCGATATGCAGCAGATCCGTGAACAGCTCACCCTGTTCATTGGTAAGCTGGGCCGAGTCCAGTTCGGCCAGAAATTCCTGCAGTTTTGCGAGCTGCTCCCTGGCCTGCACGGTCGCGGCCGGGCACAGGGGCTGATCGCTGAAAATGTCCCGGCAGGCGGTATGAAGCACCTGCCGGTTCTCACTTTCATAGCCATCGAGCCGGTTGGCAACCGCCCCTTTCTTCATCTCCAGGAAACGCTCCACGGCCCCGCTTTGATCGGCCAGTTGCTGGAGGGCGGCGATGACTGCCTCGTCCACCCGCTGCATGGCATACAGCAGCTCAAACCCGGCCTGCCTGCACGTATAGGTTGCCAGGCGCGCCTCGCTGATCGCCCCGGGAGCAGTCAGATCGTAAGGTCGAAGTGCCAGCTGTTGCAGAAGACCATAAGCGGGCAGATGGTGCAGATCTTGCCAAACAGCCATGATTCACCTCCTGTGCAGTTCGTTCCTATCGAGCAATTCACACACCCCGAAGAATGGGTTGCCAGCGGTGCTCAGTCAGATGCTGCAGCCGCCTGCCGCAACTGGCTGAGCACCGCTGCGTAGTCCGGCTGGCCGAACACGGCAGAGCCGGCCACAAAAATATTGGCGCCGGCTGCCGCCACCGCACCGATGGTGGCCGGGCCGATGCCGCCATCCACTTCGATGCCGACCGCCAGGCCGCGGCGGGCGATCATCGCACGCAGCTCCCGGATCTTGTCTACAGAGGAGGAGATGAAGGACTGGCCGCCAAAGCCTGGATTAACGCTCATCAGCATGACCAGATCGAGGTCGGGCAGAATTTCCGTCAGGCTGGCCAGGGGGGTTGCCGGATTGAGCACCGCCCCCGCTTTCCGACCGAGCTCTTTAATTCTGGCAACAGTGCGGTGCAGATGGCGGCAGACCTCAACATGCACGGTGATCCAGTCGGCACCGGCCGCGGCAAACTCCTCGAGATAGCGGTCCGGCTCCTCGATCATCAGATGGACATCCAGGGGCAGATCGGTTATCCGCCGCACAGCCGCCACCACGGCCGGCCCGATCGTGATGTTGGGCACGAAATGTCCGTCCATGACATCGACGTGGATGACATCCGCGCCGGCCGCGGCCACCGCCGCAACTTCCTCCCCGAGCCTTGCAAAATCAGCGGCGAGAATCGACGGCGCCAGAATCGTTTTCTGCATGAGATCCATATGTTCTCCCGACAACATTCAAAGTAAAATCAGGGATTGGGCGCCTGATCGGCCGCCGCTCCCAGCGCACCGACGCTCACCATTACGTAATGGTCGGGCAGAATAAACTTCCGGGCCGCCGCCAAAACCGCCTGGGAGTCCACCGCATTGATGGCCTCCACATAGCGGCTGCCAAAATCCTGGCCCAGCTTATAGGTTTCGTTCAGGGCAATTTCCAGGGCCTGGGCATCGTGGGTCTGCAACCCCAGTTCATAATGACCGATGAGAATACTCTTGGCCCGGGCCAGCTCCGCCTCACTCACCGGCTCCTCGCGTACCCGCTCGAGTTCCCGCCAGATGCCGGCTAAAGCCGCCTCCTTCTTATCGGGGCTGGTGCCGATATAGATGCCGAAAGAGCCGGTATCAACGCCGAGCAGCGAAAAGGATGAAAGGCTGTAGGCCAGACTCTGTCTGTCGCGCAGCTCGGAAAAAAGCCGGCCGCTCTGCCCGGAGAGCAGGGTATCCAGTACCTCGAGGCTGTAGCGGTCCGGACTGGCAAGGCTGGTACCCACAAAACCGATGATCAGGTGCACCTGCTCCTTATCGCGCGGGATGGCGACGATCTTGGGCTGGGGCGGCGGATCGGGCGGCAGAAGGCTCTCGGTGATCGTCGTGGCACCGGCCCCCGACCGCGGCGCGGTCCAGTCGCCGAACAGCCGGATTACCTGTTCTCGCACCTCATCGGCCTTGACCGCGCCGGCCACGGTCAGCACCAGCCGGTCCGGCCGGGCGTATCTTTCATAATGGGTCCGCAGCGCCGCCGTGGTGTAGCTGCGGATAATCGCCTCGACGCCGATGGGATTGAGGCCATACGGATGACCGTCAAAAAGCTGGGCATTGAACTCCCGAAATACGAGGCCGGGCAAGGAATCTTCCTGCTGCTTCAGGCGGGCGAGCAACTCCGGCCGGATCTTGTCGGCCTCGCCCTCGGCAAAGGCCGGCTCCCGCAGCATGTCCCGGGTCAGCTCCAGGGCGGGAGCAAAAAAACGCGCCAGGAATTCGGCCTTGAGGCCGAAAGTGTTCTTACCGGTAAACCCGCTAAGCGACCCGGCCATGTCGGCCACGGCCGTGGCAATCCCTTGGGCGGACATCTTGGCGGTCCCCTTGGGCAGTAATTCACTAATCAAGGCGAAAGCCCCATTGGAAAGCGGCGTTTCCGCCCGCTGGCCGCCCGGAAAAACCGCCCTGATCGCCACGGTCGGCACAGTCTGCTCTTCCCGGACCAGGAGGGTGATGCCGTTTGGCAGGCGGTACCGGTAGACATCGCTCAGATAACTGCTGGCAACCAGGGCCTCGGTGTCGCTCATCCGGGCCTTGGCCTCGGCCGTAGCGATGATCTCGGCCAACTTTTCCTCTTCCAGGGCAAAGGTCGAGGACAAAGGCACCAGAAAACCGGCCGTGAGTCGTTCACCGGCAAAATACATGGCAGCTACCCGCTTGACATCATCAACGGTGACGGCACGGATTTTGGCCAGGTACTCATCCTCCTGGGGATCGCCGGTCAGAAACTCGAACGAGCCCAGGGTGCGGGCCTGGCCCTCAACCCGCTCCAGATTAAAGACAAAATCGCTCTCCAGGCTATGCTTGGCCCTTTCCAGTTCCGCGCTGCTGACCGCAACATGCTTCAGGCGAAAAAGTTCCACCAGGGTGGCCTCCAGGGCAGGCAGCATCTTGTCGTTGTCAAGCACCGCCGTGATCTCGAACAGGCCCGGATCCTGGGGCGTAAAAGCCGAGCCGTTGATCCCGAAAACCAGCTGTTTATCATTCCGCAGGGACCGGTACAGACGGGAGGTCTCGCCCTGGCCGACAATCTGGGCGATAACATCCAACACCGGCGTTTCCGGGCTGGCGAACCGGGAGATCGGCAGGGCCAGGGCCATCTGCGGCTGGGTGATATCAGCTTTCACCGTAAAAAGCCGTGGGCCGGACTGAACCGGCTCCTCCACCCGGACGGGACGGGTCGGCTCCTGGGCCGGCAGACCGATGAACCGGTCATGGACTTCCTCAACCACCTCGGCCACCGCCACATCGCCCACCACCACCACGCAAAGATTCTGCGGATAGTAATGCTGCCGCATATAGGCAAGAATATCGTCTCGACTCAAGGCGGAAACCGACGCCGTATCGCCGATCACCGGCCGCCGGTATGGGTGGACCGCATAGGCGTTGGCCATCAGTTCCTCAAACAACCTGACGTTGGGTCGGTCATTGCGCATGCCGATCTCCTCCAGCACCACCTTTTTCTCGCGCTCCAGTTCCTCGGGATCAAAGACCGAATTCTGCACGGCATCGGCGAGCACCTCCAGGGCCAACCCCCAATGGCGGGCCGAGAGAGTGGCATGGTAGACCGTATTCTCATGGGAAGTATAGGCATTGATCTGTCCGCCGACGCCTTCAACGGCCTCGGCCAGCTTGCCGGGCCCGCGGGTCGGGGTCCCCTTGAAAATCATATGCTCGATAAGATGGGTAATGCCGGCCTCGCGGGGCTCTTCATAGACGCTGCCGGCCCGCACCCAGATCTGCACCGTGGCCACCTTGGTGCCGGGTGTTTCCTTGACAATCACAGTCAGGCCGTTATCAAGGGTGGTCTTGTAGAGATGCGGCGCCAGTTCGGCTGCCAGGGGGGCGTTATCGTTCATGGTCATCACCGTCATTACTATGAGGAAAAGCTGAAATATATCTGTAAGTTTTGCCTTCATGGATGCACAGTCCTTAATAATGTGGCGATGGGATTCATCGCCGTCCGGGCAGATAGCGCACAGGTAAAAAAGCAACAAATTGCGCCAGATACCAAAACGATGCCCCACCATACCGCACTTGTCTTGACAACGTCAAGCCATGGGAAACCTCCGTTCGGCGTACCCCGGTCAATCGAAAGAAAAGGGGTTGCCGGTTTTTTTTCACGCCCGACAATACCAGAAACCGGTTTTCCAGCCGGGGCGGTTTATGGTACCTTTGCGTCAGCCTGGCGCATTTCATGAACCAGCTGCGCATAAAAACTTAAGAAAAAAACTGCCCGAGACAATGGACGACCTGCTGATCATCAACGCCATGCTCCTGCCCTTAACCTCGGCGGCGGCTGCAATCATCCACCCCGGCTTTGTGCGGATCAAAGGCGACCGCATCCTGCAGCTCGGAGCCATGGTCCGCCTTGATGCGGGCGTTGCGGCCCGCCGCACACTCGATGCCGCGGGCATGGTGGTGATGCCCGGTTTAATCAACGGTCATACCCATGCGCCGATGACCCTCTTCCGCGGCCTGGCCGACGACCTGCCGCTCATGACCTGGCTGCAGGAACATATCTTCCCGGCCGAGGCCCGCTGGGTCACGCCGGCCATGGTTTACTGGTGCGCCAAACTGGCGGCCGCCGAGATGCTGCGCGCCGGTACCACCTGCGTGGCGGACGGCTATTTCCATGAGGAGGCCGTGGCCGCGGCCTTCCTGGATGCCGGGCTCCGGGCAGTGGCTGCCCAGGGGATCATTGATTTCCCGGCCCCCGGTGTTGCCGACCCGGCCGACAATGTCGACGCCGCAGCCCGGTTCATCGAAAATTGGCGCAAGGATACCTTAATCCGGCCCGCCGCCTTCTGCCACTCGCCTTACACCTGCTCGCCCGCCACCCTGCAGCAGGCCAAGGCGATGACAAGGCGGCTGGGGACAAAACTCTTCATCCACCTGGCCGAGACCCGGGAGGAGGCAGACCAGTGCCAGGCGCGCTTCGGCCTGTCGCCGGTCCGGCATCTCGACCGCCTGGGTGTACTGGACAGCGATACAGTCTGTGTGCACTGCGTCTGGCTGGACAATGGCGATCTCGACATTCTGGCCGCCCGTGGTGCCGCCGTGATCACCTGCCCGCGGAGCAACATGAAGCTTGCTGTTGGCACGGCGCCGCTTACCGAAATGCTCAGCCGCAATATTCCGGTCGGGCTGGGCACGGACAGCTGCGCCAGCAACAACGCCCTTGATCTCTTTAACGAAATGGGCACGGCAGCCAGACTACACAAGGTGCACAGCCTGACGCCGACCACCCTGCCGGCCCGCCAGGTTCTGCAACTTGCCACCCGGGGCGGCGCCCAGGCCCTCGGCCTGGAGGCTGAGATCGGCAGCCTGACCCCGGGCAAAAAGGCCGACCTCCTCCTGCTCGACTGTCAGACCCCGGAGCTAACGCCTTTTCACCACCAGGACTTGCTGGTTTACGCCGCCAGCGGCCACAATGTCCGAAACACGATCATCAACGGCCGCCTGGTCATGGAGAATCGGACCATTCTCTCCTTTGACCTTGAGGAAACCATGCACCGGGTCCGGGAACTGGCCGACCGGCTCAACCGGTAAAAAAAGCCGGAAAAAATCTCCGGAGAACAGGCGCCTGATGATGTTCCAAACGACAGGCAGGGGCAGGGGAATAAAAAAAATTCGAGCGGTCCGGCCAGCTGGCACTACTCGCTCTGCCAACCATGCACACCGATCAGGCTCACGAACCGGACGTTTTCAATGATTTTTGTGAAAACTCGACCGTCCTTCCTACTGACAAGCTGCAGTTCCTGGACATAACGGTCGCCGACCGGTATCACCAGAACGCCGGGGTCGGCCAGCTGTTCGACAAGCGGTTCCGGCACCCTGGGCCCACCGGCCGTGACAATGATGGCATCGTAGGGGCTGTTGTCCGGCCAGCCGATCGTCCCATCATCAACCCGGCTCAGGATGTTCATGCAGCGCAGCTGATCAAACACCTTGCGGGCCTGGACCAGCAAGGCATTGATCCGCTCGATGGTATAGACCTGGCCGCACAGCTGGGCAAGAATGGCGGCCTGGTAGCCGGAACCGGTGCCGATTTCCAGGACCTTTTCGTGGCCCTTGAGCTGCAGGGCCTGGGTCATGAGCGCCACGATGTAGGGTTGGGAGATTGTCTGGCCGCGGCCGATGGGCAGGGGATGATCGCCGTAGGCCTGCGCCTGCATGGCGTCTTCAACAAAAAGATGCCTGGGAATGCGGGCCATGGCCGCCAGGGTCCGGGGGTCGGTGATCCCGCGAGGCACGAGCTGTTCCTGGACCATACGGGTCCGGATCTTCTCGAATTTGTCGCCGGCTGCCGAACCGATCACTCTCGCTTCCCGCCCCGTTTGAATTCGCCCTCGTCCAGCATCCTGTAAACACATGAGGTTACCAGATCGCCGGCCAGAGAGATATTGACCACGTCATACTCCTCGGAGCCCAGACGGTTGCCGACCATGGGGGTCTTGCGCATCAAACTCTTGCGCACCTGCGAATAGATCCACACCTCCTCACCGCTGGCCAGGGTCTGCCGCTCATCCGGCTCGCCGAAAAAAACAAGCACGTCCTGCCGGGTGGTCTTGCCCGGCACCACCAGCCCGGCATCCGAGGCAAGATGGCGGACCGGTTCATGCCGGAAGCAACCGACCACGGCGGCGGACAACGCGATGAGCAAAAAAACAATCAGACCATTTTTCTTGAACGGCATAGACATGATGTTCTCCAGGAAATAATAAGCAGTAATGCGGCGCCGCGATCCTTCCGGCCCGGGGCCAGGCACTGCGGACCTGGCTCTTTCGGCCATCGGCTCGGATGGGCAACGATATACCGATCATTGCCCTTTTTCAACATTTTCTGTCATTGCCTGACCCTGACGAAACGCAAGGCACTCCACGAACCGGCTGGCACCCGGCTGCCAGGCCGAAACCGGCTGCGTTGGAAAATTCACTGCACCTCGACCGCGATCCTCTCCAGTATGTGGTAGGTGCGTTCGACCATCTTCCGGGAATCCACCACCAGGCCTGCCTGAATCAAGGCATTGTCAAAAATCTGCTCCACCACTTCCCGGGCAAGACTTTCATCCTTTTGCTTGAGAGCGGGCAGGTTTTTGATCAGGGCATGGCGGCTATTGATCTCCAGATTCTTGCCGCCGAACTCCTGCGCGGCCTTGCCCTGGTGCAGGTGGGCCGCCTGCAGCACCCGCTCCATGGTGCTGGTCATGAAGCTGTCCGGATTCACCACCATGGCCGGACTCTCCTCCAGCCGCTTTGATTCCGTCACTGCCTTGACCCGGCTGCCCAAGACCTCCTGCATCCAGTCGGTCAGGCCGGTGAGTGCCGCACCGGCCAGGGCGGCATCCTCGTCTTTGCCGGCGGCCGCCTGGTCGGGCTGCTTCTCCGGCAGCTTGAGATCGGCTCGGTCGGCCGACACCAGCTTCTTCGCGTCAAACTCGGCGACATGGCTCATGACGAAATCGTCGATCGGCTCAAAAAGATAGAGAATCTCGATCTCCCGCTTCAGGAAGGCCTCCACATAAGGGCCGGACTCGATAGCCGCCCGGTTGGGGCCGTTGATATAATAGATCTCCTGTTGGCCCTCGGCCATGCGGCCCACATAGTCGGCCAGCGCAATGGGCTGGCCCGCCTCGGACCTGGAGGATTCAAACCGGAGGAGTTTGGCGATTTCATCCCGGTAAGCAAAATCAGCCGTGGCGCCCTCCTTTAAAAACATACCGAAATTTTTCCAGAACTCCAGGTAGCGCTCCTGCTCCGCAACCGCCTGCTCCTCCAGAAATTTTAGGAAGCGTTTGGTCAGCACCTTTCTTAGTTTAGCAACCAGGTTGCTGTCCTGCAGGGCCTGGCGCGAGATATTGAGCGGCAGATCCTCGCTGTCCACCACCCCTTTTAGAAAACGCAGCCACTCGGGCAGGATGTTTTCGCTGTGCTGCTCGATGAGCACCTTCTGGCAATAGAGGTTTACCCCGGACTTCATACGGCCAAAGCCCAACGATTCAAAATTGTCCTTGGGCACGAAGAGCAGGGCATTGATGGCCAGAGGCGCATCCGCTGAAAAATGCAGCCGGAAAAACGGCTCGTCAACGGCGTTGCCAATGAACTTGTAGAACTCCGTGTACTCCTCCTCCTTGATCTCCTGCCTGCTCCTGGCCCAGAGGGCCTGCACGGTGTTGACCGTCTCGCCGGCCAACATGATAGGAAAAGAAACAAAATTGGAATATTTCCTGATGATTCTCTGCAGGGTCATCTTGTCGGCAAACTCATGGGCGTCCTCCTTGAGTTCGACAATGATTTTGGTGCCGCGCCTGGTGCCGGGTGCCGGGGTCAGGGTGTAGCTGCCGGCGCCGTCCGAGGCCCATTCACAACCCTCGGCCGTTGGCCGATACGAACGGGAGATCACCCGCACCCGCTTGCCGGCCATGAAGGCTGCATAAAAGCCGACCCCGAACTGACCGATCAGATTGACATCCTTCCTCGCCGCCTCGGCCAGCTGCGTGAAAAAAGTGCGGGAGCCGGAGTGGGCAATGGTGCCCAGATTGGCCTCCAATTCCTCGCGGGTCATGCCGATGCCGGTGTCGGTGATGGTCAGGGTGTGGTTCTTGTCATCCGCCTCGATGGTGATCTCAAGCGGCACGTGGCTGTCGAACACCTCCTCTTCCAAAAGACTCTGGTGCCGGAATTTCTCCAGCGCGTCGGCCGCGTTGGATATCAGTTCCCGGACAAATATCTCGCGCTCCGTATAGAGCGAATGGATGACGATATCGAGCAGCTTCTTGACTTCCGCCTGAAATTCCTTGGTTTCCACCTTAATTTTTTCCTGTGCCATTGCAGCGTCCCTCTTTACTGTTCAGGTTACTATTTGATTTTTGCCTAAATATGGAGGAATATAGGCCGACAAAGATGCCGGCGACCGGCATCCGCCCAGAAACAGCCATGGCCGAGCGGTTTAACGATAAGCATCATCGTGATCATGTCAAGCCTTGGCCGACCGTCCATAACCCAGCGGAGCGGGACTCTTTTCAGTACCCCCTTGAGGGGTATAAGTCCCTTAACAGCAGTTAACGCTGATATCCAGTGAGCGTAAGGTTTACAAAATTTTTGACCGCAATCTGTTAACAATCAACGGATAAGGGACTAAAACCTCGAGGAGGATGAAATCATGCGGATAGTTGCCTTTGGCGATATTCATATGGAGTATGGCAACATAAAAAAAATCCCGGCCCTGGCAGAGGCGGACCTGGTGGTGATCACCGGCGACCTGACCAACTTCGGCGGTCGGGCCGACGCCCGCCAGGTTCTAGCGGCGATCAGGGCGATCAACCCCAATATCCTCGCCCTGCCCGGCAACCTCGACCAGCCGGAGGTGGGCGATCTTCTGATTGAAGAGGGCATCAGCCTGCACGGCCAGGGTCGGCTTCTGGGAAACATCGGCATCTTCGGCGTAGGCGGCTCCAATATCACGCCCTTCAAGACGCCGACCGAATTCAGCGAGGCGGCATTGACCGCCATCCTGCAGGATGCCCATGCCCAGGTCAAGGAGGCCGAGCATCTCATCCTGGTCGCCCACCCACCGCCGCTCAATACACGGACCGACGTCATTGCCAGCGGCATCCACGTTGGCAGCCCGGCGGTCCGCACCTTCATCGAAGCGGTGCAGCCCGCCCTCTGCCTGACCGGCCACATCCACGAGGCCCGCGGCACGGACCTGCTCGGTGCCACCCGAATTATCAACCCGGGTATGCTCAAGGACGGCGCCTGGATCGAGATTGTTGCGGACGTCAGCGGCATCTCGGCCGAACTCGCGTTGTAACGCGGCACCACCATACCGGATACCAGCATGGACAAACCATACGATGTCGTAATCATCGGCGCCGGCCTCTCCGGCCTCGCGCTCGCCCATTTCATAAAAAAAATGCGGCCGCAGACCGAACTGCTCATCCTGGAAAAAGACGGCCGGCCAGGCGGCGCCATCCGCTCCCATCACGAGGCGGGTTATCTGGCCGAATGGGGGCCGCACGGTTTTCTGGACAATGCCGAAGCGAGCCGGGAGATCCTTACCGACACCGGCCTGGATGCGGAAGCGCAGAAGGCGCCGCTCGGCAGTTTTGTCCGGTATATCTGCCAAGACGGCCGGCTGGCACTCATCCCGCAAAACCCGCGTAAGATCATCGCCTCGAACCTGCTGCCGCTCACCGCCAAACTCCGGGTGGTGGCCGATCTCTGGCGCCAGCCGCAACGGACGGAACAGACCGTGGGCCAGTGGGCCGCCCACCGGTTCGGCGCGCGCATCCTGCCCTTTGTCGATGCGGTCTTTACCGGTACCTATGCCGGCGATATCGACCGGCTCAGCATCGATGCGGTGATGCCCGGCATTCGCCGCCTGGAACTCGCGCATGGCTCCGTCTTCCGCGGTCTGCTCGCCAAAAGGCGGCAGATGAAAAAAACCGGCCCGAAAAAAAACGGACTGCCGGCCATGGTCAGTTTTCCGGCCGGGATGGAACAGCTTGTTGAACGGCTGGCCGACCCGGCCGCTATCCGCTGTCACTGCGCAGTGCACCATCTTACCCAGCAGAACGGTCTCTGGGAGGTGCGGACCACGGAGACGCTGTATCAGGCCAGGGCCGTGGCCGTGGCCCTTTCGATCAACCAGGCCCTGGCCCTGCTCGCCGCCTCGGGTATGACGCCGCCGGTCGAGCGGTTGCCGGAGGCGCGGATCGCTAATGTGGTCATGGGGTTCGGCAGTCCTGCAGAAATCCCGTTCGGCTTCGGCTATCTGGCCCCGGAACGCGAGCAACGCTTCGCCCTAGGCGCCCTGTTTTCCACCCACATGTTTCCGGGCCGGGCGCCGGCCGGCCGAATGATGCTGGAGGCGCTGGTCGGCGGCCGGCGGCATCCGGAACGCGTTGACCTGCCGGATGATCAGCTCATCAGGCAGACCTACGAAGATCTGCGGCAACTCATCCACCTGCCTGAGCCGCCATGCTTTGCCAGGGTGCTGCGGCCCGGGGCGGGCATCCCGCAACTGGAACTGGGCTACCCCGCGCTGCTGGCGTGGCGTGACCGCCTGCAACAGAATTGCCAGGGGCTGTACATCTGCGGCTTCGGCTGGGAAGGGATCGGAATAAACGACATGACCAAGGCGGCCAGAGCAACGGCTACGGCGCTAGGCCAGGGCACTGCCGCGGCTGGCGGCCAGGCGGCAGTGAAAGGGATTTATTTCTAAACCGGACCGGGCCGGTTATTTGGTGAGTTTTTCCGCCAGTAATTCCACCTGGCCGCGCACACTGCCGCTCCGCGCCATCTCTTCGGTAATCACCCGGATCGAGTGCAGCACGGTGGAATGGTCCCGATTGAAGGCCTTGCCGATATCGGCAAGGCCCTGATTGGTGCAGCGGCGGGCCAGATACATGGAAACCTGACGCGGAAAGGCGATGGTCTTCTTGCGCGACCGCGACTGCAGTTCCGCAATACTGACCTTGAACTGCTCGGCCAGAAAATCCCTGATCGTTTCCGCGGACAACTCCCGGGGCCGGCCCATGATTTCCAGGACCACCTCCTTGACCATGTCGCCATCCGGGGCCTTCTTCAGCAGGGCTGACTTGGCCTTCAGACCAACAATGGCGCTCTCCACCCGACGGACATCGCCGTTGAGATGCTGGGCCAGGTAATCAATCAATTCCTCGGCCAGAGTCAGGTTGCTGTTCAGCGCCTTGCGCCGGATGATGCGCCGCCTGGTCCGCAGGTCAGGCGGATTGATCGTGGCAATGAGTCCGGCCGCCATCCGGGAACGCAATTCCGCATCGAGCTCGGCCAACTCCCGCGGCGCGGAAACACCGGTGAAGACAACCCGCTTGCCCGCCTTTAGCAGAGAATCCAGCACCTCGTTCAGTTCCTCCTGGGTCTTGGCCTTGCCGGTCAAGTTGTGGATATCCTCCAGCAACAACATGTCGCAGTGGTTGTGGTATTTGTCCTTGAAGGCTTCCATGGAATTGGTCTTGATCCGGCTGACCATTTCGGCACTGAACTGCTGGGCGGTCAGGTAATGCAGCCTGGTGCCCGGAGAACTGTTGACGATATTGTGGGCAACGGCGTGGGTCAAATGGCTTTTGCCAAGGCCGGTGCCGGCGTTGATGTAGAGACAGGAGCCGAGCGAGGTGTCACCACTGGCCAAGGCCTGGCAGGCCGACTGCGCCAACTGGTTGCTTTCACCCACCATGAATTCGTCAAAGGTATACCTGGGATGCAGGTTTCTAATAAACGACCGGCCCGCCGGCATGTCGGGCAGACGCAGCTGCCCCGAACCCGACTCTTTACCGGCCGGCCGGCGTTGCGGCTCACTCAGCACGGAAAACCGCAGCTTGACCTGGGGCGAACCCAGTTCGCCAAGCACACTATTGATGACCTCCAGGTAGTTGTCCGTAACCCAGGTGCTGAAAAAACGGTCTGGGCAAGCCAGCTCCAACTGCTGGTCATCAGAATTCTTCACACAGACAATCGGTTCGATCCATAGGCTATAGGTGGTTTCCGGCAACATCCCGCGTAGCGACTCTTTAATCCTCTCCCAAAGCATATACGGCCTCGAATATCAATCCCACGTTGACAGAATAGTGCTCTGCACACAGCGCCACAAGTCCGAAACGATATACATCCCATCCGGATCCCCCCTGCGCGCCTGCTCTTCACCGCGCCGCTGGCCCCTTACCCGTTTCTCACCAGCGAACGCCCCGAATTCATCCGCTCTGAGCAGCAAAGTCGAGCACGTTTGCCGGCCGGACATGCTGGACACGGACCACATGTTCGAAATGGCTCTTCGGTGAATGCATCAAAAAAAATTAAATGTACTTAAAGGGTTAGAAAAAAAGACTCCAAATCAAGCCATGCGCATCGTGATTGGGTTGCCACTTTTTTAGTAGAAACCCATGGTCGCTGTCAAAGACGATTTGGGAGGATTTTTGCTTGCCGCCCCAGGAAAGTTTTCAACAGGGTGGTAGACCATAAAATCATTGAGATTGGCCTAAAAGACCAAGCTAATCCCGCAAAAAACCATTCTTTTTTCAAAAGATTTAATTTGCATTATAATCCTGTGGGGTTATGGATCAGGGCCTGGACTTTTCAACAGGTTCCTCTTTTCTCATCGCTCGCTGTTTCTCTCTTTTTTGCCAGATATCTCCGGAAAACTCACTTTTCCATTTTTTCATCCTTCCCGCATCCGACCTCCACCGGGAAACGCGGGCAGAACAACAAGGAAATGCCACAATGTGGGATAAGGTACACATACTTGACCACTCCCAAAAATTACCAAGACTGATTTTTCGCTAGACTGATTTTTCGAGATAGGTTGAATCACCCCTTTACTCTTTCACCCTGGCCAGGGTTATCACCTGCACCTCGTAGGCACCAGCCCGCTGCAAAACCTTTGCGCACTCGTCAACCGTGGCCCCGGTGGTGAAGACGTCATCCACCAGCAAAACTCGTCGGTTTTTCACCCTGGCCGGATATCTGACCTGAAAGGCCCCCTTAATGTTCTGCCGGCGGGCCGGGCCGGAGAGACCGGTCTGCGGCGCGGTATGGTGGGCGCGGACAAGAATAGCTGGCTGGATTTTCTGCCTCTGCTCCGGGAAGAAACGCCGGGCCAGCAGCAGGGCCTGATTAAACCCTCGCTCCCGGAGACGCCCGACATGCAGGGGCACTGGCAGGATCAGTTCCGGCTCTGCCAGGTCATCCAGAGCAGCGGACTGTTTCCGGAGTTCGGTAAAAGTCGGCAGGCCGGCGGTACGGCCAGCGTACTTGAAGGATTGGATGGCCTGGGCCATGGCGCCCTGATAGAGCAGCACGGCCCGGGCCCTGGTGAAATGCCAGGCATGGGTGAGGCAGCGGCCGCAGAAATGGCTGGGCCCGGTCCCCTGCAGAAAGGGCTTGCCGCAGCACCGGCAGAAAGGCTCCCGGATGGGGACGAGATCGCGGCCGCATCTCCCGCAGAAGAGCAGCGGCTCGCCGGTCGGCAGCCTGGCCCCACATACCAGACAGGCGGGCGGAAAGCACAGATCTTTCAGGCCCTGCCAGAACCCTGGCAGGCCGCTCGGCAACGGACACATCCAGACCTCACAGCGGCGCGGCTGTTGAGCGACACGGGCCAAAAAACTCCCCTTTTAGGCGTCAGGCCCGCGCGCTCCCGCTGCCCACCAGCTTTGGATCAGCCCAGATTTCGGATAATGGCGTCGGCAAAGGCTGAACAACTCAGTTCCGTGGCCCCGCTCATCTGCCGGGCCAGATCATAGGTAACGGTCTTGTCGCTGATCGTCTTTTCCAGGGCCGCCTGCACCATGGCAACCGGCTCGGCCCAGCCCAGATATTCCAGCATCATCACCCCGGAGAGGAGCAAAGAGCCGGGATTAACCTTGTCGAGGCCGGCATACTTGGGCGCGGTGCCATGGGTCGCCTCGAATACGGCATAGCCGTCGCCGATATTGGCGCCGGGCGCGATCCCGAGGCCGCCCACCTGAGCGGCCAGGGCATCGGACATATAGTCGCCATTCAGATTAGGCATGGCCAGCACACTGTATTCGGACGGCCGCAGCAGAATCTGCTGGAACATGGCGTCGGCGATCCGGTCCTGGATGACGATCCGGCCGGCCGGCCGTTTGCCGCCATGCTTGTCCCACAACTCTTTTTCGGTGATGCACTGTTCCGGAAACTCCTCGCGGGCCAACTCATAGCCCCAGTTTCGGAAGGCACCCTCGGTGAACTTCATGATATTGCCCTTGTGCACCAGGGTAACGCTGGGCCGGCCCTGCTCGATGGCATACTGGATCGCCTTTCTCACCAGCCGTTTGGAACCGAAGGCGCTCATCGGCTTGATACCGATACCGGAGGCCGGCCGGATCGTCTTGCCGAGTTCCTTGCCGATAAAAGCGATGATCTTCTCCGCCTCGGGGCTGCCGGCCTGCCACTCGATGCCGGCGTAGACATCCTCGGTGTTTTCCCGAAAAACCACCATGTCGACCAGCTCCGGATTCTTGACCGGGCTGACCACCCCCTGGTAGTACCGGACCGGCCGCACGCAGGCATAGAGGTCCAGAACCTGGCGCAGGGTGACGTTTAAGCTGCGGATGCCCTCACCAACCGGCGTGGTCAGCGGCCCCTTGATGGCCACCACATGCTCTCTGATCGCATCGATGGTGGCCTGGGGCAGCCATTCGCCGGTCTGCGCCTTGGCCTTCTCGCCGGCCAGCACCTCCAGCCATTGAATTTTTTTCCGGCCGCCATAGGCCTTGGCCACGGCTCCATCCAAAACTTTGGCACTGGCGGCCCAGATATCCGGTCCGATGCCGTCGCCTTCAATATAGGGAATAATCGGCTGGTCGGGCACATTGATCAAGCCGTCCGCCTTGATGGTAATCTTCTCTGCGGTCACAACAAACCTCCATATATGGTTATTATTTTGCGTGGTCCGGAAGCGAGTTGATGAAAATAGGCTTTTTCCCCTGCGTTTTCAACGGAAATATTACGGTCCCGACACCGGTCGACACGAAGGCCATGCACGCGACGCAGAGCGCGACACCCGGACCCGTTTTACCGCATACCGAAAAAAAATGCAGGCCGCCCGCGACCTTTGCTATGATTGGATCAGCCGAAGAAGCTCCGCGGTTTTTTCCGCAAGCAGTTGCGGGTCGCCGCGTGTTTCGACATTCAACCGGAGCACTGGTTCCGTGTTTGAAGAACGGACATTGAAGCGGAAATCGGCAAAGCTCATGCTGAGCCCGTCCGTAAAGTCCTTGTCACCGCCGGCCCTGTTGCCATAAAAAGCCTCGATCCGCTCCAATACCCTGGCCGGCGCCGCCACCCGGCTGTTGATCTCGCCGCTTACCGGATAGGCAAGCTGCCGCTCGGCAACCAGTTCCGAAAGCCGGCGGCCGGTCCGGCTCATGATTTCGCAGACCAGCAACCAGGGGATCATGCCGGAGTCGCAGTAGCCGAATGTGCGGAAATAGTGATGGCCGGACATCTCGCCGCCATAGAGGGCGTCAGCGGCCCGCATCTTCTCCTTGATAAAGGCATGGCCGGTCCGGCAGAGGAGCGGCTCACCGCCGGCCTGGGCCACCAGCTCCCGGGTGTTCCAGAGTAGACGCGGATCATGGATGATCCGGCTGCCGGGCGTTTTCTCCAACAGAGCCTGGGCCAGGAGCCCGACCAGATAATAACCCTCCACAAAACCGCCGGTCTCATCAAACAGAAAGCAGCGGTCAAAATCGCCGTCCCAGGCGATCCCGAGATCAGCGCCCTCAGCGGCAACCGCCCGGGCGGTTGCCGCCCGGTTTTCCGGCAGCAGGGGATTGGGCACGCCGTTGGGAAAGGAGCCGTCCGGCGTGTGCTGAAGCTTGACAAAGGCAAAGGGCAGCTTCTGTTCAAGGAGATCAACGACCGGGCCGGCGCAGCCGTTACCACTGTTGACCACCAGCTTCAGCGGCGCCAGGTTGCTGCCTTTGACATAGCCCAGCAGATGCGCGATATAGTCCGGCCGGCCGGTCAGAGGCTGGCAACAGCCCGGTCGGCCGGCCGTTGCGAATTGCCCGGCCGTGGCCAGGCGCTCCAGATCAGCCAGACCGCTCGCGCTGCTGATCGGCGCCGCGTTCGAGCCCACCAATTTCATGCCGTTGTACTCGGCAGGGTTATGACTGGCCGTCACCATGATCCCGCCATCCAGACCATGATGAAACGTGGCGAAGTAAACCTCCTCGGTGCCGCACATCCCCAGATCGAACACATCAACGCCGACCGCCATCAGACCGGCGGCCAGGGCATCGGCCAGGCCGGGGCTCGACTCCCGGATATCATGGCCGATCACCACCTGGCGGGGCCGAAAAAAAACGCCGTAGGCCATGCCGATCCGCCGGGCCAGATCGTGGTTCAGTTCAGCCGGCACCCGACCCCGGATATCATAGGCCTTAAAACAAGGCAACCGTGTCATACTCTCCTCCCAAATTTCTTCTGCCGATCTGAAATTTATTAAAAACGCTTCCTCCCGTTCCGGGCAAGCGCCCTGACTAGATCCCGCCTCCAGCAGCCTATACGAAACACCGCGGCTTGGCAACCGATCAGCCGGACATTCCCAAACCTTCGCCTTGACTTCAGAATTAAGAGGGGTTATGAAAAAATGGTCTTTTCCTGCGGGCCACCGGTGGCGGCCCGCAGACGGAAAAAAATAAAAACCCAAACGCCGGATCGGTCTCTTGACAGCGCCATCTGCATGACGCGCCACCGGATCACGGCCAAACATATCATAACAGAGCCCTGCGCAGGACACCGCCAGCACCGACGGCCAAACCGCATAGCATAAAAAATGACGCACAGAAATTCGACGGCGGATGCCCGCAAAATGCACGGCCTGCTCATCGGCGGTTCCGGCTTGATCGGCGGTTATCTGACCCATTTTTTCAAGACCAAGACCCCGCACGATATCGAACTCCGGGCCCCGAACAGCAAGAAACTGAGCCTGAGAGAACCCGAGGACATCAAGGGGTACTGCCGGAAATTGCGGCCGGACTTCATTATCAATGCCGCCATCGCCTCCATTGACAGCGACGCGGAACTGTGCCTCGAGGTCAACACCCGAGGGAGCATCAACCTGGCCCGGGCCGCCCTGGCCCTGAAAATCCCCTATATTCATATCAGTTCGGCCGCCACCCTGCCGACGGGCGAAAACCTGACCGAAGAGGACCATCTGCCCCTGACCACGGGCCTTTCCAACTACGCAAAGTCGAAACTGCTGACCGAACTGACCCTGAAACACATGCACGAAACCCAAGGACTGGATTACACCACCATCCGGATGGCCGTGGTCTACGGCGAGCACGACCACAAGATCCAGGGCATCCAGCGGCTGCTCTTTTCCATTGTCGACGACTCCATGCCCTTTCTGTTAACCAAGAAGGGGGTGCGGCATTCCTATTCCAATGCCAACAAACTACCCCATTTTGTCGACCATATCCTGAAACACCGGGCGGAATTCACCGGCCAGACATACCATTTCGTCGATCAGGAGCCGGTCGCCCTGGACGAACTCATCCTGACCATCAAGGCCCTGCTGAATTCCAAGAATCCCAAGGCCATCTATATCCCCTACAATGTCGCCAAGATGTCCAAGACCTTCATGACCTCTTTATTCAATGTCTTCCGCAAGGTCGGGGTGCGGGCCAGACTGCCGGCCGAGCTGATGTTTCTGGAAAACTTCTACCGGACCCAGACCCTTTCCGTGAACAAGCTCAAACATTCAAGCTTTCTGGATCCGGACCCGGGGGTCACAATCTACAAGGCGCTGCCGTCGATCATCCAGTACTATCTTACCCGCTGGTCCCACCTGAACCTCATCCGGTTCTTTGACGACGACTTCATTGCCCCGCAAAAAGAACTGACCGCCGAATTCCAGTGCGCGCCGGATCACCTTCTGGAAACAATCAAGCGGGAATGGAGCGGGCCACTATCGGGCATTTAAGACAACGCATCGAGAACCGCCCATGAAGATCATCCGCTTCTGCCGCGCCCTGTTCATGCTGGGCGTAACCCCGCTGCTGACCCTGCTGGTCAGCCTGGCGGCGCTGATCTGGCTCGGCCTTCTGCGCCAGTCGGCGACCAGTGCCCAGGCCATTGTCCGCTGGTGGGGCCGGGTACTCTGCCGGCTTGGCGGTATCACGGTCCGAATCGAAGGATTGAAGCATCTGCCACCGGGCCAGCCTGTCATTTTCGCCGCCAACCATTTGAGCCAATGCGACATTATCGTGCTCCAGGGCTTCCTTGCCGCCGATTTCCGCTGGCTGGCCAAGAAGGAGTTGTTCAAGGTGCCGATCTGGGGAACGGCAATGCGTATGGCCGACTATATCCCGATTGACCGCTCCCACGGCAGACAGGCGATGAAAAGCCTTGACGAGGCGGCCCGGCGAATCGCCGAAGGCACCTCGGTGGTCATTTTTCCGGAAGGCACGCGGAGCCGGGACGGCCGCCTGCAGCCCTTTAAGGCCGGCGGCATGGTCCTTGCTATCAAGGCCGGCGTCCTGCTGGTGCCGGTGGCCATCCACGGCACCCATGAAATCCTGCCCAAGGGCAGCCTGCTGATGCAACCCGGCCATGTCCGCATCCGCCTGGGCCAGCCCATTGAAACCAGAAATTACCGCGCCAAGGATAAGCAGGATCTTGCCCTGCGCCTGCAGGAGGCCGTGGCGGCATTGCTGAAAGACTCGACGGCCGGCGACCAAACTGGGACGGATGGAATGACTGCCGGGGCGGCCGGGATTACGACCGTTGTCGATAATGGGCCAGCAGTCGCCCCCCGCCAAGACTGAGCAGAAAAACCCCGGTCTGCAGCAATACAATGACGGCACCGCTCGGCATATCAAGCCAGTAGGAAAGCCAGAGGCCGAAGAACACACTGGCCATGCCAAAGATGACGGAGAGTTGCGTCATCGCGGTAAAACGGTTGACCAGCAAGCGGGCCGCCGCGGCCGGCACCACCAGAAAGGCGGAGATCAGCACGATGCCGACCACCTTCACCGCCACCACCACGGTTACCGCCAGTAGACCGGCCAGCAGATATTCGTCGAAACGGACCGGCACCCGGTCGGTTAAGGCCAGATCCCGGTCAAAGGTGGCATAGGCCCACCGTCCCCAGCAGGGCAGGACAGCCAGCGTCAGCACCACCACCGCCCCCGCCACTTTAAGATCCGTCGTGGTAACCGCCAGGATGGAACCGAACAGATAGGAAAAGGCGTCGATTGTATAATCCTTTTTCAGGGCGAGAAAAACAATGCCGAGGGCCATGGACGCGGCAAAAAACACGCCGATCACCGTATCCGAGGCAAGCGCGGTTTTCTGACGCACCCAGGTGATGAGCACGGCAACAACCATGGTGAACGGCGCCGCCACCCACAACGGCTCGCCGCCGAGCAGGAGACCAAGGGCCACCCCGCCAAAGGCGGCATGCGCCAGGCCGTTGCCCAGAAACCCGAGGCCGCGCTGCACCACAAACACCCCGTAGTAACTGGCCAAGAAACCGATCAGCAGGCCGGCCACCAAGGCGCGCTGCATAAAGGGCATTCCGAGAATCTCCAGCATTCCTTCCTCTAATAGACGTGTTGATTAAATCTGGCCAGGTCCGGCAGCACAATGGGCAACGGCTTCAGCCGTGGCCGTTTCTGGGGCAGGAACTGAGGTGAACAGCGCTGGCCACCCCGTAGGCCCGTTTAAGACAATCGTTGCAGAGAACCTCGGCGGGCGTTCCGAAACCGATGACCCGCCGGTTGAGCACCAGCACATGGCAGGCGGTGCGGGCCGCAATCTCCCAGTCATGGGTCACCATGATGATCGTGGCTCCGGATTCTTGCCGGAAGGATTCCAGCACCCGATAAAAATCCGTCTCGCCCACCGTGTCCACGCCGGTGACCGGCTCGTCGAGCAGCACAAGCCGCGGTCGCCGCACCAGAGCCCGGGCGATGTAGACCCGCTGCAGTTCGCCGCCCGACAGGTTGGCAACCGGACGTTCAGCCAGATGGCCGGCACCGACCTGGGCCAGGGCCTGACTGGCCGCCTGTTTTTCGGCGCGGGACGGCCAGGGCTGCCAGCGCTGCGTCAGTCCGGTGACAACCAGCTCCACGGCCAGGGCCGGGAAACTCCGGTCCAGGGTCTTGACCTGCGGCACATAGCCAAGCCAGGCCGGCACCACCTTGTCCGGCGTCTGGCCGAAAACCAGAACCTCGCCGGCGGTCGGCCGGATCAGACCCAGCAGCACTTTGATAAACACCGTCTTTCCCGCACCGTTCGGGCCGAGGATCGCCACATACTCCCCCTCGTGGATCTGGCAGTCGATATCAATCAGGACCGGGTTATTCCCCAGGGCCACGGCAAGTTTCTCGGTCTGAACCGCAATCATAATCCCATTAACAAAAAAATAGCTGCCGGCTTCGCGCGCTATCGCTCCCAACGCGCCCTTTCCTCCTTGCCCCGGACGGCCCGCAGCCTAGGTGGCCCACCCCCGGTGACAATGCCACGCACTTTAATATAACCCATAAATACTATACAGAGTTATTTGGCGGACTCCCGAAAAGACCGGCACGGCAGTAGAGCTGCAACAGGGCGATGGCACCGATGGCGCCCCTGTTGCTCCCGGCTTTCCGCGAAGTCATCCGGGGAAAAAGCTCCTTGACAGCAAGAGCTTTGCCTGCTATTTCACATCAATCGTTGAAATTCTATCTTCTTGGCGACCCGGCATATTCGCCAGCCACATCGGCCAGTCGCTGAATATCCAGAACCAACTTGGAAAGCAACGAGCTGAAATTGAAAGAAAAATACGCGCGTTGAAATACGCGCGCCTCATGACGCAAAACCGGCGCCGACTCACAATAAAGGCCCACATTAACCAAGGCATACAAATGAAACAAGCTCGCAGAACCCAACTCTATCCCATCTGCCATGCCGTCTTCTTCCCGCGCCTCACGCCTGCAAGAATTTCTCGGCTCTTTCTGGTGCTCTGTTGCCTCGGCCTGGCTCTTTTCAGTCTCGACACCGGCCGTGCCCTGGCAGCCGAGCGGCCCGGCACCATCGTCCTGCCGCTGAAAATCAACACCGCCGTCGAGGTGGAGCAACTCACCGAATTGGCGGACAAGACCCTCCAGGATGTCATGACGGGAAGCGCGATCCGCCGGAAATTCTTCCGCGTGCCTGAACGCAGTGAAGCCCAGCAGATGGTCGATTACCAAGCCACCTGGCCACCGGCGGTCGACGGTCTGCAGAAGAATGCCGATCCCAGTATTACCTACATAGTGGCCGGCACCCTTACCCGGCTCGGCAACAAGATAAGCATCGATCTCAAGCTGTTTGACCTGCTGGATCCGTTTTCGCCCGCCTATTTCTATGCCGACGTCAAAAACCTTGAAAGCCTGCCGGAAAGCATGGATCAACTGGCCAAAAATCTCCTGGGCCATGTCGGCCGGGATTTTCAGATCGCCAGCATCGCGCCGCAGGGCAACCAGCGGATCGATGCCGGCGCCATCCTGCGCCAGATCAAAAGTCGGGCCGGCGATATCTATGACCCGGCCGCCCTGCAGGAAGATCTCAGAAACATCTTTGCCATGGGCTATTTCGACGATGTACAGATCAGGGTGGCCGACACCGACAAGGGCAAGGCAATTACCTTCGAGATTAAGGAAAAACCGGTCATCGGCCAGGTGGTCATCGCCGGAACCGACGAACTCAAGGAGGAGACGGTTCGGGAGGCAATCACGGTTGTGCCCAACACCATCATCAACACCAAGAAAGTCAAGGAGGCCGAGGAAAGCATCCTGAAGTTGTACAAGGAAAAAGGCTTCTACAACACCGAGGTGGTCAGCGAACTGACCTATCCCAAGCCGGAGCGGGTCGACATCCGTTTTGCCATCAAGGAAGGGAGCAAACTCTATATCAAGGAGATCACCTTTGTTGGCAACAAGGCTTTTTCGAACAAAGAACTGAAGAAGGTCCTCCAGACCTCTGAAAAAGGCCTTTTTTCCTTTATCACCGACTCCGGCCTGCTTAAACGCGAGGTCCTGGGGCAGGACGCCTCCCGCCTGGCCGCCCACTATCAAAATCATGGCTATATCGAGGCCAAGGTCGGCGAACCGGAAGTCACCCAGAAAGACAACGGGCTCTTCATAACCTTCAACGTCTTTGAGGGGGATCGCTACCGGGTCGGAAATATCGCCTTGTCCGGCGACCTGATCGATGAGGAAAAAACCCTGCTTGATCTGCTCAAGCTCAGGGAGGAGGAATTTTTAAGCAGAAAAATCCTGCGGGAGGACATTCTGCGCCTGGTCGACTTCTACGCGGAACGAGGCTATGTCTACGCCGAGATCAATCCGGCGATAAAGGAAAACCAGGCGGAAAAAATCGTCGATATCTCCATCGACATCCAGAAGAACAATCTGGTGCACTTGGGCCGGATTGACATAAAAGGCAATACCCGCACCCGGGACAAAGTGATCCGCCGGGAACTGGACATCAAAGAGGGCGGCATCTTCAACTCGACAGCGGTTCGCACCAGCCATCAGAAGCTGCAGCGCCTGGACTTCTTCGAGGACATCAATATCACCCCCGAGCAGACCGCCGACAAGGACACGATGGACGTCGTGATCGAGGTCAAGGAAAAACCTACCGGCGCCTTCAGCATCGGGGCAGGCTACAGCTCGGTTGACAACTTTATGCTCATGGGCGAAATCAGCCAGAACAATTTCCTGGGCAAAGGCCAGCGCGTCGCCTTAAGCGCCAACATGAGCAGCCGGACCACCCGCTACAACCTCAGCTTCACCGAACCCCATTACAAAGACTCCCAACTGTTGGTCGGCTTTGACCTGTACAACTGGCAGAAAGAGTATGACGACTACACCAAGGATTCCTATGGCGGCGCCCTGCGCTTTTCCTACCCGGTCTGGGAACGCTGGAAGGTCGGCTTTGGCTACGGCTTTGACAATGCCGACCTCACCGACGTAAAAACCACTGCCTCGCAGATTATCAAGGATTCGGTGGATATTCATATTACCAGCTACGTCACCACCGGACTTACCCGCGACACCCTGGACAAATTCCTCGACCCGAGCAAGGGTTCTTACAATTCCGTGTCCGTGAAATACGCTGGCGGCCCCTTAGGCGGCGACAGCGCCTTTACCAAGGTTGAGGGCAACAGCAGCTGGTTTTTCCCCATGCCCAAGGACACCACCTTTCATTTCAAGCTCGCGGCCGGCGCGGTCACGGAGAACTCCGGCGGCAAACTGCCGGTCTTTGAAAAATTCTACCTGGGCGGGATAAACACCATTCGCGGCTTCACCTCCGCCCATATCAGCCCCACTGATCCGCGCACCCACGAACGTATCGGTGGCATGCGGATGTGGTACAGCAACACCGAATGGCTCTTTCCCCTGGTTAAAGACGCCGGCCTGAAAGGATTGCTGTTCTTTGATGCCGGCAATGTCCTTGACGACACCTGGAAGTTTGACACCGTCAAGAAGAGCGTTGGAACCGGCTTCCGCTGGCTCTCGCCCATGGGTCCCCTGCGCCTGGAATGGGGCTATGTCCTCGATCCGACCGAAGACGAAGACCAGAGCAACTGGGATTTCAGCATCGGCGGCTCCTTTTAATAAAACCGGAGACCTCCGGTTGACAACTCCTGCCGCGCCCTGGCCATGCCAGGGCG